>WNFL01329637.1_pt1 | contig 100410 bp, 115 predicted proteins | sample 5400361 | NCBI WGS metagenome assembly WNFL01 (sample SAMN13153351, study PRJNA577476) | soil metagenome | isolation source: 40 cm soil on Douglas fir-dominated hillslope | place: USA:California | collected 2013-09-17
ACTGATCGTGCCGGTGGCTCTCGAGCAGGGCTCCAAGTTCGCCATCCGCGAAGGCGGCCTCACCGTCGGCGCCGGCGTCATCACCAAGATCATCGAGTAGGTGGAGAAATGACAAAACAGAAAATCCGTATCCGCCTCAAAGCATATGATCATCGTGTGCTTGACCAGTCGGCCAAACGTATTGTTGAGACTGCCGAACGCTCCGGCGCAAAAGTGGTTGGCCCGGTACCCTTGCCAACCAAGATAGAACGGTTTACAATACGTCGCTCCGCATTTATTGACAAGGACTCACACGAGCACTTCGAGATCCGCACTCACAATCGTCTGATAGATGTACTGGACCCGGACTCCAAGACGATTGATATGTTGATGCGGCTTAATCTGCCTGCGGGCGTGGATATCGAGATCAAAATATAGATTTATGAGAGAAGAGAATAGAGAAAAAGTGAAGCAGTTGGCTAATTTCTCATTTCTACTCTCTACTCTCTGAAATTTCGACAGCGCAAGAACGGTCCTGCGCGGGACTTCAAAATCCTGAATGTCCCAACAGGCTGCTTGACTGCGCTGGCGCGAGATGATGCAGCCAAAGCCCTGGCTGACAGTCTCAAGAAAATCTTTGTAAAAGGAGAAAACCGAGGATGTTGAAAGGGCTGATTGGCAAGAAGATCGGAATGACCCAGATCTTCGATGAGAGCGGTGTCGCTTATCCCGTTACTCTTATCGAAGCTGGGCCTTGCTATGTTACCCAGATCCGACGTCCGGAGAGCGAAGGCTACTCCGCAGTGCAGTTGGGCTTTGCTGAGGTGCACCCAAAGCGATTGAGCGGTGGCGAACTCGGCCACCTGAAGGTCACCAATACCCCGCCTGTGCGTTTCCTGCGTGAGTTCCGTGCCAAAACCCCGGACGTTAATGTTGGTGACGTAGTCAAAGCAGATGTTTTTAACATCGGTGAACACGTCGATGTGATTGGTGTCAGCAAGGGCAAAGGTTTTGCCGGCGCTGTAAAGCGCTATCACTTTGCTGGTGGGCCGAAAACCCATGGCCAGTCTGACCGCCATCGTGCCCCCGGTTCCAATGGTTCAGGTACTACTCCAGGCCGCGTTTACAAGGGTTCGCATCGCCCCGGTCATATGGGTGATGAACGTGTGACGGCCCAGAACCTGAAAATCGTACTGGTGGATGCTGAACGCAATTTAATTGGTGTTCACGGTGCTGTGCCCGGTGCAAAGGGTGGCATGGTAATCATTAATGAAGCGCGCAAGCAATAATGGCGCGATGGATATGGAGCAAGACGCTATGAAAGTAGACGTTTTCAATATGGAAGGCGAGAAGTTGAAAAAGCAGGTGGAATTACCCGCTGATATCTTCGAAGCCCCAATCAATGTGGATTTGATGCACCAGGCTTTCATCCGCCAGATGGCCAATGCGCGCCTCGGTACACACGATACCAAGACGCGCGGCGAAGTCGCTGGCGGTGGAAAAAAGCCCTGGAAGCAAAAGGGTACCGGACGCGCCCGTCAGGGCTCGACTCGTGCCGCTCAGTGGGTTGGTGGTGGCCGCATTTTCACTCCACACCCGCGTAAATATACCCAGCGCATGCCATTGAAGATGCGCCGTGCAGCTCTTCGTTCGGCCCTCTCAGCCAAAGCCGCTGAAGCCGGTATCATCATTGTCGATGAACTGGTTCTCCCCGAATCCAAGACCCGTCTGATGGCCCAGGCTCTGAACCGCCTTGTTGGCGACTCCAGCGCTTTGGTGCTTATCCCAGAAAAATCGGCTTCGTATGATGTAATCGTCCGTTCGACGAATAACATCCCGGATGCCAAAGTTCTGCTGGCGGGATACCTGAACATCCGTGACCTGCTTGGTTATGACAAACTTGTCTTGCCGCTGCAGACCCTGGATGCTCTAAAATCTACCCTGGCATAGGAGGCGATCATGGCGACGATTTATGAAGTTATCCGGCGTCCGCTGATCACCGAGAAATCGAACTATCAGTCCAACAAATTGAACCAGTATGCATTCGAAGTTGTGAATAATGCGACCAAGACGCTGGTGAAAGATGCCGTAGAGACTCTGTTCGACGTGAAAGTGGAAAGCGTGAATATTATCAACACCCCGGCCAAACGCGGGCGCCGTTCTCGCAGCCGTCGTTTGCTGGTGCGCCGCCCCGGTTACAAGAAGGCAATCGTTACCTTGGAAACAGGGCAGACCCTTCCGATCTTCGAGGGGGTGCAATAATGGCAGTAAAGAAATACAAACCGGTAACTCCCGGTCAGCGTGGTATGACGGGTTACTCCTTCGAGGAAATTACCAAATCGGAGCCGGAACGCTCGCTGATTATTGCGCCCCGCAGACATGGCGGACGCAATATGTATGGTCGTATTACTGTGCGCCATCAAGGCGGCGGCCATCGTCGTTTCATCCGCATTATTGATTTCAAGCGTGATAAGCTCGAAATCCCTGCCAGGGTGGCGGCGATCGAGTACGATCCAAATCGCACTGCGCGTCTTGCGTTGTTGAACTATGTCGATGGCGAGAAACGTTACATCATTGCCCCCATGGGCGTGCAGGTCGGTGACATGCTCGTTTCTGGCCCGAACGCTGAAATTCGCCCGGGGAACAGCTTGCCGATTGCTAATATTCCTGTTGGTACCCTTGTCCATAATATCGAGGTCAAGGAAGGCAAAGGCGGCCAGTTCGTCCGCTCTGCGGGCGCCGCTGCTCAATTGCTGGCCAAGGAAGGCGATTTTGCACAACTCCGCATGCCTTCTGGCGAAGTGCGCTTGATCCGCCAGAAATGCTATGCCACGATTGGGCAGGTTGGTAACCTTGAGCATGGCAATATCAAACTCGGCAAGGCAGGCCGCAAGCGCCACCTGGGTGTTCGCCCAACCGTCCGTGGTTCTGCGATGTCCCCCCGTGACCATCCGCATGGCGGTGGTGAAGGCCGCCAACCGATCGGAAAGCCTGGTCCCCGCACTCCTTGGGGTAAACCCACGCTGGGATACAAGACTCGTAAGAACAAGCAGACGGACAAGTATATTGTCCGCCGCCGCAGCAAGAAAAGCCGCTAGGCACGAACAGGTAGAAGAGGTACGAGACTATGTCTAGATCCTTAAAGAAGGGGCCGTTCATTGCCCCGAAACTGCTGAAGAAAATTGAGATGATGAACCAGCGCTCTGAAAAGAAGGTCATCCGTACCTGGAGCCGGGCGAGCGTCATCTTCCCTCAGATGGTAGGGCATACCATCGCTGTGCATGATGGCCGTCGCCATGTGCCGATTTATATTACCGAGAACATGGTCGGTCACCGGTTGGGCGAATTTGCTCCCACCCGTATGTTCCGCGGCCATCTTTCGGAAAAGGCGACGAAAGGAACCTAGGCCATGATGGACATTCGTGCACATCTTCGTTTTCTTTCCATTTCGGCCCAAAAGGTCCGCCTGGTGGTGGATCTGGTCCGCGGGAAAAATGCAAACGAGGCGTTGGAAATGTTACGCTTCGTGCCTAACCGCGCAGCTGAGCCTGTGCGTAAGCTTCTGACTTCTGCGGTGGCGAATGCCGAGGAAAACTTCGGTGTGAGCCGCGACGACCTGTTCGTTGCGACCATCTTTGCAGATGAAGCTCCCACTCGCAAGTGGCGCCGCTTTGGCGCGCGCGGGCGCTTCAAACCGATATTGCGCCGTTCATCGCATATTACGATTGTTTTGCGCGAGCGCGAAGCCTAGGAAAGGATGTAAGGTTATTCTATGGGTCGCAAAGTTCATCCGGTTGGTTTCCGACTGGCCGTCACTCATGGTTGGCAAAGCCGCTGGTTTGCTGAAGGCGCGCAGTATCGCGATCAGCTCCAGCAGGATTTCGCCATCCGCACGATGGTTCAGAGTATTTCTCCCAAGGCTGGCGTTTCCCGCGTGGAAGTGGAACGTTTCCCGGGGAAGGTAAAGGTTTCCGTCCATACCGCCAAGCCCGGCATTTTGATCGGCCGCAAAGGCGAAGGCGTGAAGAAGATCCGCGAGGGTTTGCAGGAACTGGTGGGCAAGAAGGTGGATCTGGACATTAAAGAATTGTCCTCTGCTGACACGGATGCTTACCTGGTTGCAATGAATATCGCCGACCAGCTCCAGCGCCGTATTGCTTACCGCCGCGCAATGAAACGCGCCATCCAGCAGGCCATGCGCCAGGGTGCTCTCGGCATCAAGATCGAAGTTGCCGGTCGCCTTGCAGGCGCCGAAATGGCTCGCACGGTATGGTTGCGTGAAGGCCGCGTCCCGTTGCAGACTCTGCGTGCGGATATGGATTTTGCCCGCGCTGAAGCGCTGACTACCTACGGTCGAATCGGCATCAAGGTATGGATCTACAAGGGTGACATGAAGCCTGAAGTGGAAGAAAAAGCCGAGTCGACTGAAGGTGTGTACGTCAGCGAGTAAAGAGTAGAGAAGAGCAGAGAATAGAGAAGAGCAGTGGTTTGACTAATCTCTAATAACTAATTTCTAATCCCTGATCTTTTCGGAGACTAAACTATGTTAATGCCTAAACGTGTTAAGTGGCGCAAGCAGATGCGCGGTCGCATGAAGGGTAAAGCCCTGCGCGGCGCTGAGGTAAGCTTTGGTGAATGGGGCCTCCAGGCCCTGGAGCCAGGCTGGATCACTGCCCGCCAGATTGAAGCTGCTCGTCGTGCCATCGTGCGTGAGATGAAACGTCGGGGTAAGGTCTGGATCCGTATTTTTCCGGCCAAGCCATATACGCAGAGACCCCCGGAAACTCGTATGGGTAAAGGGAAAGGCAATGTGGAGTACTACGTGGCTGTAATCAAGCCCGGCCGCATGATGATCGAGGTCGGTGGCATGTCTGAAGATGAGGCGCTCAAAGCACTCAAAATGGCCCAATACAAGTTCCCGATCCGGACCAAGATCGTTACCCGCTACGAAGCTGGGGCAGGAGAATAAGGCATGAATACCAACGAAATTCGTGCATTCTCTGCCGAAGAAATCAAGGCCAAAATTGCTGATGCACGCGAAGAGTTGATGAAACTCCGCTTCCAGCAGATTACGGGCCAGTTGACCGATACCAGTCGTTTGCGCACGCTCCGCCGCGATATTGCCCGGATGGAAACCATCCTGACTGAAACGCAGAAAGCGGCTGAATAGGAAGGTGTTGGATGAATAATCGTCGTCGAATGACTGGTGTCGTCACCAGCAATAAAATGCAGAAAACCGTTGTTGTTGAAATTACCCGCAGCTATCGGCATCCGCTTTACAAGAAGGTCGTTCACCGCTCAAAGCGTGTGAAAGCCCATGACGAAATCGGCTGCCAGATCGGTGATAAGGTGCAGATTGTGGAAAGCCGTCCGCTTTCTCGCGATAAGCGCTGGGTGGTGGAAACGATCGTCAAGAAAGAAATCCGAACCGCAGATAGCGGCGTGGAGGTTTAGCCATGATTCAGCAGGAGTCCCGTCTTAAGGTGGCTGATAACACTGGCGCCCGCGAACTGCTTGTCATCCATGTTATGGGTGGCTCCATGCGTCGCTATGGGTCTGTGGGTGATATTGTGGTTGCCACTGTCAAGTCTGCTACACCCCAGGGTTCGGTCAAGAAAAGTGAAGTGGTCAAGGCAGTTATTGTGCGGGTTGCGAAGGAATGGCGCCGTGAAGACGGTTCTTATATCCGCTTCGATGATAATGCTGCGGTCATTCTAGATACCGACGGCCAGAACCCGAAGGGCAGCCGTATCTTCGGCCCGGTAGCGCGTGAACTGCGCGAAAAGGGCTTTATGAAGATCGTTTCGCTGGCTCCGGAAGTTCTTTAAGACGATTTGGGAGCGAAGCCATGAAAGTAAAAATCCGTAAGGGTGATACCGTTGAGATTATTAGCGGGCGTCTCGAAGAAAAGGGGAAGCGCGGTGAGGTTATTAATGTGTTTATCGACGAACGCCGCGTGGTAGTTCAAGGCATCAATATCCGTACGAAACACCAGAAACAGGTGCAAATGCAACGGGGTCGCAACCTCAATCCGGGCCGTATCAAGTTCGAAGGCCCTGTGGCTATTGCGAATGTGATGCTGGTTTGCCCGAAGTGCGGCGAGCCTACCCGCGTTGCCGTCCAGCGTGATGAGAGCGGTACGCATCGCGTTTGCAAGCACTGCCAGGCTTTGATTGACTAAGGCATTGCCTGGACAGGAGAGCAAAATTATGAATAGAATGCTAGAACGTTATCAGAAAGAAGCCGTCCCGGCCCTACAGAAAGATTTCAATTTCCGGAATATTATGGAAGTTCCGCGTATTGAGAAAGTTGTCGTGAACATCGGTTTGGGCGAAGCCATGGATGACTCGAAGGCGTTGGAAGCTGCGCTCACGGATCTGAGCACCATTACCGGTCAGAAGCCCATCCAGACCAAGTCCCGCAAGGATATTGCCAACTTCAAACTGCGCGCGGGCCGTATCATCGGTAGCAAGGTGACGTTGCGCGGCGATCGAATGTGGGCATTTTTGGACCGCCTCTTGAATATCGCTCTCCCACGGGTACGTGATTTTCGCGGTGTTTCGCCCAATTCTTTTGACGGGCGTGGCAATTATACACTTGGCCTGCGGGATCAATTGATCTTCCCGGAGATTGAGTACGACAAAATTGATAAACTTCGCGGGATGGAGATTACGATTGTCACAACTGCGAAAAACGATGAGCATTCCCGCGCGTTACTCAAGTTCCTTGGAATGCCTTTCAGGAAGGAAGCTTAGGATATGGCAAAGAAATGTATGAGCTATCGTGAAATGCGCCGGAAATTCCCGACGCGTGTGCGCAATCGCTGTCAGCGTTGTGGCCGCCCGCGCGGTTATATTCGTCGTTTCGGACTGTGCCGGATTTGCTTCCGTGAACTGTCCCTGGATGGCAAGATTCCTGGTGTGGTAAAGGCGTCCTGGTAACCGGGCGGAGGTGATGGTATGAGTGTTTCTGATCCAATTGCAGATATGCTGACCCGAATTCGCAATGCCGCGACAACCGGTCAGGTGACAGTGGCAATGCCAAATTCGAAAGTGAAAGTGGAAATTGCCAAGATTCTGAAAGAAGAAGGCTTCCTGGAAAGCTATGAGGTAGCCGACGGTGAAATCCCGGCGCAGAGAATATTGCGCATCAAGATCAAGTATGTTGGCGAGCGCCGCGAACGACAGCCGGTACTGACCGGTGTAGTTCGTATCAGCCGCCCGGGTCGCCGCGTGTACACCAAGAAACAAGACATCCCCTGGGTACTGGCTGGCATGGGTGTTGCCATCCTTTCCACGCCCAAGGGCATTATGACAGGCCAGCGTGCTCGCCAGCTCAATTTGGGCGGTGAGATCCTGTGCAAAGTCTGGTAAGGAGGTAGAGCTGTGTCTCGAATTGGACGCTTGCCTATCGCTGTCCCGGCTGGGGTGCAGGTGGACGTGAACGGTTCATTTGTGAAGGTGAAGGGCCCGAAGGGCGAAATGAAGCGCGATTTCTCGCCGCTGATTGGTATCGCTCTGGAAAACGGTCAAATTGCCATCACTCGCCGTTCTGACGTGCCTGCCGAACGCGCCTTGCACGGGACGACGCGAGCTGTGCTGCACAACATGATCTTTGGTGTAAGCAGCGGTTTCGAAAAAATTCTGGAATGGGATGGTGTGGGTTATCGCGCTGAATTAAGCGGGAAGAACCTGATGCTTTATATGGGCTTTTCACACCCCGTGACAGTGGAGCCGCCTGCGGGTATTTCTTTTGATGTTGACGCCAAGACCCGCCAGATCAAGGTTTTGGGTTTTGACAAGGAAGTCGTTGGTCAGACTGCCTCGGATATCCGAAAGGTCCGCCCGGTGGAACCCTACCTGGGCAAAGGCCTGCACTACCTCGGCGAAAAAGTCCGCCGCAAGGCTGGTAAATCCGGGAAAGGGAAGAAATAGTTTATGGCTGAGAAATCTCGTTCTGCGTCTCGTGTCAGGCGGCACCTGCGCGTTCGTAAGAGTGTCTTTGGTTCCACCGGGCGCCCTCGCCTGAGTGTTTTCCGCAGTATCAATGAAATTTACGCTCAGGTCATTGATGATATTGATGGGAATACCCTTATCTCGGCCTCGTCGATTGATAAGGATCTGCGCACCAAAATGGCAGGTCTGAAAAAGAGCGAGCAGGCCAAGCTGGTCGGTCAGGCTGTAGCTGAACGTGCCAAAGGTAAAGGGATCAAAGCTGTCGTTTTTGATCGTGGTGGTTTCCGCTATACTGGTCGCGTCAAGGCCCTGGCCGATGGCGCACGCGAAGGCGGTTTGGAATTCTAAGGCTCGATGGAGAACGTTATGTCGGACTACCAAATGCAACAAAATGAACAGGAACAACAACTCGACGAGCGCGTGATCGAGATCGCCCGCGTCGCTAAAGTCGTCAAGGGCGGCCGCCGTTTCCAATTCCGCGTGACGATCGTTATCGGTGATGGGCGTGGCAAGGTGGGCATGGGTGTAGGTAAAGCCAATGCCGTGCCGGATGCCATGCGTAAGGCTACTGAACGCGCTCATAAAGATCTGCGGCAGGTCTACCTGCACGGCACCACCATCCCGCATGAAGTGATCGGCAAGGTGGGCGGTGCGAAAATCCTGCTGAAGCCTGCCTCTCTCGGTACGGGCGTTATCGCCGCTGGCGGTGTACGCGCTGTGTTGGAGGCTGCGGGTGTGCATGACATCCTGACCAAGTCGCTCGGTTCGTCGAATGTGCTGAACGTGGTCATGGCTACTTTCGAAGCGCTTGACTCGCTTAAGTCACCCGCCAAAGAAGCGGCCCGCCGCGGGAAGCCTGTGGAAGAATTGATGCCGTTCTGGGAACGGAGAAAACAGCATGGCTAAGAAAACTGAGAAAAAAGTTGTGCGGGTCACACTTGTCCGCAGCCCGATCGGTTACCCTGAACCCCAGAAACGTACTGCTCGCGCATTGGGCTTACACCGTATGAACCAGACGATTGAACATGAAGATTCTCCCGCCGTGCGTGGGATGATCACTAAAATTATTCATCTTGTTCGGATTGAAGAATAGGTAAAACGATGAAACTCCATGATCTTAATCCCAACCCGGGATCCAAGAAGGAGCGCAAACGCGTAGGGCGTGGTATTTCGGCCGGCCAGGGGAAAACTGCCGGTCGCGGTACCAAAGGTGCGGGCGCTCGTTCCGGCGAGGGCGGCCACCTCTATCGTCAAGGCGGCAACCTGCCGTTTTATCGTCGGCTGCCCTTTATGCGTGGTGAAGGCTTCACGCCTCCTTTTCAGGTAATTTTCAATGAAGTAAACCTGGATCAGGTCGCCGCCGTTTTCAAAGCCAATGCCGAAGTAACCCCAGAAGCGCTGGCCGGTATCGGCCTGTTGCGCGATAAACGCAACCCGGTCGTCATCCTCGGCCGTGGTGACATAAGCATTCCGCTCAAGGTACGCATTCATCGTATTTCTGCTGGCGCGAAGAGCAAGATCGAAGCTGCGGGTGGCAGTGTTGAAATCATCGAAGGCTAACCATTCTTAGGAGACCTGACCCATGAAAACCAATTGGTCGGCCTGGCGCTATTTGTTCAAATCGAGTGACATCCGCCGCATGCTTTTGGTAACAATTGCTCTGTTGGTTCTATATCGTCTGGCGGCGAATATTCCAGTTCCAGGCATCAATTTTTCGGTACTGGCGGCTCTGCATCAAAAGCTTACCCAGACGGGCGGGAATTTTTTCGATTTCCTCGACCTGCTCTCGGGCGGTACGGTTTCACGGTTTTCTGTGCTCTCCATGGGTGTCTATCCTTACATCACTGCGCAGATCATCCTACAATTGATGATTCCGATCATCCCTGCTTTTCAGCGCCGCATGGAAGAAAATCCAACCGAGGGCCGCAAATGGATGGAAAAGTGGACGTATTACCTTACCGTCCCGATGGCGGCGCTTTCAGCCATCGGTCAGATCAATATTTTCAATTCGTTTTCGATCCAGAGTAATCTCGGTACCGTGCTGGATTTTGGTTTTACGCCAGAGAAGATCCTGCCTTCTGTGACTGCGCTGTTGTGCATGATCGCGGGCACCATGTTTGCCATCTGGCTGGGCGAGTTGATTTCTGAATATGGGATTCGCGGTCAGGGCTTATCGCTGATCATCTTCGCTGGTATTGTTGCGCGTATTCCTTCGAATATCCTTTCGATCATGGGCGACGAGCAAAATCGCTGGATTATGCTATTCCTCATGATTTTTATCATCGTGCTGACCATCTTTGCGATCGTATTCGTCCAACAGGGTCGGCGTAATGTCCCGGTGATGTATCCTGGCCGTCGTGTGGGCAATCGCATGTCCATGCCGGTCAAGGCCTCTCTGCCGTTGATGGTGAATATGGCCGGAATGATCCCATTGATTTTTGCCAGCGCCATTCTGCAATTCCCAACGATCCTTGCGTCGTTTTTCTCAAGCCCTGATACAAACCCCGCTATTCTACAAGTTGCCCAGTGGATCCAAACCAACCTAGGGAATAGCTCGACAACATACTGGGTGATCTATTTCTTCATGGTAGTGGTTTTCACTTTCTTTTACACTGACGTGCTTTTCACTCAGCAAAATTACGGTGACAACCTGAAACGTGTTGGGGCGCAGATCCCGGGCGTAAACCGCGGCGCACCCACGCAGAAGTACCTTACAAAAGTTCAGCGCCGCATTACGCTACCGGGAGCATTATTCCTTGGTATTGTGGCCACGCTCCCATTTATATTGAGTCTGCTCTTAAAACTGGTAAATATCGGTACAGCGACAAGTTCGGCCGGTTTGTTCCTGGTTTCTTCGGCGGGATTGCTGATTGTCGTCGGTGTTGTAAGAGATACCTTCTCCACGATCGACGCAGAATTGAAATTACACGGTTACCAGGACTCAATCCTGGTGAAATAGCCATGCCCATATATATTGTCCTGCTAGGTCCTCCAGGAGTTGGTAAAGGTACACAGGCTGAGGTGCTGGCAGAGAAATTAGGCCTGCCACATATCTCATCAGGAGATATATTTCGTGAGAACATCAGAAACGGAACGGACATGGGCAAGGTGGCACAGACTTACATGCAAAAGGGTGAGCTGGTGCCAGATGATGTAACGATTGCCATGATCCGTGAACGCTTTTCACGGCCGGATTGTGAGAACGGAGCCATCTTGGATGGTTTCCCGCGTACACCCGCCCAGGCGGACGCTCTCGCTGCCATGTTGGAAGGTTTCGGCGGCTACGTGAATCTTGTACCTTACATTACCGCTCCAGATGAAGTGCTGATGGAGCGCCTTGTTGGGCGCTGGACCTGCCGGAGCGCTGGTCATATCTTCCATGAGAAATTCAATCCGCCCAAGAAAAAGGGTGTGTGCGATTTCGACGGTTCAGAACTTTATCAACGCGACGATGACAAAGCCGAGACGGTGCTTCACCGCATCGATGTATATCAAGATCAAACGGCCCCACTCATTGATTATTACAGACAGAATGGCACCCTGGTAGAAATTAACGGTTTTATGCCAATTGAGCAGGTAAGCACACAATTGCTTTCTGCATTGAAGAAATAACGTACTGGTACTGCTTATGGACTGGGCACGTCAAATCAATCTCAAATCCCCGGCTGAAATCGCCATTATGCGCGAGGCCGGTCACATCAATGCGACAGTTCATGCGACTGTCCGTGAACTTTTACAACCGGGTGTTTCCACTGCTGACCTCGACGCGGCTGCCGAGGAGGTGCTACGGAAACACGGCGCTGTATCGCCCTTCAAAGGCTATGGACAACCTCCGTTCCCCAATTCCACCACCATCAGTATCAATGAGGAACTGGTACATGGTATCCCCAGCCAGAAGCGCAAGCTTAAAGAAGGTGATATTGTTTCAGTGGACTGCGGGACTTTTTTCGAAGGCTACGTGGCCGACTCAGCTTTCAGCGCCGGGGTGGGAGTGATCTCATCGAAAGCGAAAAAGTTGCTCGAAGTAACTGAGCAGGCTTTGCAGGCAGGCATCTCCAAAATGCGTGCGGGCAACCGCACTGGCGATGTTTCTGCGGCGATACAACAATTTGTTGAGCGCCATGGTTTCCATGTTACGCGCGAATACACTGGTCACGGCGTTGGGCGATCAATGCATGAAGGTCCCCAAGTGCCCAATTATGGGACGGCAGGTTCCGGAACGGTCCTTCGCCCTGGAATGGTGATCGCACTGGAACCGATGGTGCTGGTAGGAACACACAGAACGAAAGTCCTTGCAGACAAGTGGACTGTGGTTTCCGCGGACGGGTCATTGACAGCCCATTTTGAACATAGTGTGGCTGTCACCGAAGGAGATCCTCTCATCCTGACGCTCCTGTGACTCGCGTGTAAGACCTGCAAGAAGCCAGTTTATGTTTTTGTGAGACTGGACGAAAATAAGACCAACGAGTATAATTAAAACTTCGGCTTCCCGACACAAAGCGTGTCAATGAAGGAGAAAGGCACTCATGAAAGTATCACCATCCATCCGCAAACGCTGCGCGAAATGTAAGATCGTCAAGCGTAATCGCAGAATCTTCGTGATCTGCGAAAATCCCAAACACAAACAGCGACAAGGGTAGAAGAACATGGCACGTATTGAAGGCATTGACCTCCCTCGCAATAAGCGTGTTGAAATTGGCCTGACCTATCTTTTCGGGATTGGCCTGACTCGTTCACATGAAATTTTGGCAAAAACCAAAGTCAGCCCTGATACTCGTATCAAGGACCTGACCGAAGCTGAAGTTTCTGCGCTGCGCGAATATATTTCGAAGCACTTCAAGGTGGAGGGTGACCTGCGCCGTGAAGAGCAGTTGAATATCAAACGCCTGATCGAAATCGGTTGCTACCGTGGCATGCGCCACCGTCGCAATCTGCCGGTCCATGGCCAACGCACCCGCACGAACTCCCGTACTCGCAAAGGTCCCAAGAAGACTGTGGCTGGTCGCGGGCGACGTCGTGGCGGCAAGAAGTAATCCTGGGACGAGAGGTTTAATCTATGGCACAAAGTGTACGCCAAGCGCGACGCACCAGCGGCGCCAAAAAAGCCAAACGCACGTTATCTTCGGGGCAGGTTCATATTTTCGCCTCGTTTAATAATACCATCGTCACTGTGACAGACACTTCTGGCAACACCATTGCCTGGGGCAGTGCAGGTTCGGCGGGCTTCAAGGGCTCGCGCAAAAGCACTCCTTTCGCTGCCCGTTTGGCTGCTGAACAGGCCGTGAAGGCTGCTCAGCAAATGGGAATGCAGGAAGCTGAATTGATTGTCACTGGCCCCGGGCCGGGACGCGAATCAGCGATCCGTGCTGTCCAGTCGATGGGTATTAAAGTTCGGTCCATTTCGGACAAGACGCCGGTTCCGCATAACGGCTGCCGGCCTCCGAAGAAGCGCCGCGTGTAATTTGGTTAAAGAGAGGTAAGAGAAATGGCGAAGTATCTTGGTCCGGTTTGTAAATTATGCCGGCGTGAAGGTGAAAAACTTTTCCTGAAGGGCGAGCGCTGCTTCACTCCGAAGTGTGCTTTTGAGCGGCGCAGTTATGCCCCTGGTCAGCACGGTAAATCTGGCAGCCGCTCTCGCAGCGCTACCGGCCGTGAGTCCGACTTTGCACGCCAGTTGCGCGCAAAGCAGAAAGCGCGCCGCGTTTATGGCACGCTTGAGCGTCAATTCCGTCGTTATTATATGACCGCTCGGAAGCATCGCGGTTTGCCCGGCTTGAATCTCCTGCAGATTCTTGAATCCCGTCTCGATAATGTTGTTTTCCGTCTGGGATTCGCCAGTAGCCGTGCCCAGGCACGTTTGCTGGTGACGCATGGTCACTTCACTGTAAATGGTCGCCGTACCGATATTCCATCCATGGTTGTAGGTGCGGAAGATGTCGTGCAGGTGCGCGAAGGTTCTCGCGAGACGACCTATTTCAAAGAGCTGGCTGATCTGGCGGAGAAGCGTAACATTCCTGCCTGGTTGGGCCGCGACCTGAAGACCCTGACCGGCACGGTACAACGCCTGCCGGAACGTGCTGAAATTGACGGCAATTTAAATGAGCAGCTAATCGTCGAGTTCTACTCACGATAATGCATCTCATCTGTCAGTTTGTAGTTTTGCCGTCGTTTTTCTCAAAAAGGGAGAGGTGAACCGTGACCGGCTTAATAAATATGGTCATGCCGAAAATCGAGCGTGAAGCTGAGGCTCGAAACTACGGAAAGTTTGTTATCAGTCCGCTTGAACGCGGTTATGGTGTTACTGTTGGCAACGCCCTGCGCCGTGTTTTGCTCTCCTCATTGGAGGGTGTGGCTGTTAGTTCGATCCGTATCTCGGATGTATTGCACGAATTCAGCGACATCCCCGGTGTCCGCGAGGATGTCATTCAGGTGATGTTGCAGATCAAGCAGTTGCGGCTGAAACTGAACGGCGTGGACACTACTCGTATGCACCTCGAAGTGCGCGGGGAGGGTTTGGTCACCGCCGCAGATATCATCACACCGCCTGAAGTGGAGATCATTAATCCTGATCTTTATTTGTTCACGGTGGACAATGCGAAGACCCGACTGGACATTGAGTTGACCGTCGAGCGCGGCCGGGGTTATTCCCCGGCAAATGATCGCTCAGGGCACTTGCCGATCGGCGAACTGCCTGTGGACGCAATCTACAGCCCTGTGAAACGTGTTAACTGGGAAGTAACCAACGCCCGCGTAGGTCAGAGTACCAATTATGATAAATTGACGCTGGAAATCTGGTCGGACGGAACCGTCCCGCCTGAAAAAGCGTTGAGCACCGCAGCAAAAACGATGATTGAACACCTGCGCTACATCGCCGGTGTGAGTGAAGAGACACTGGCGATCGCCATGGAAAAAGAGGTCTCCGGCTCACGTTTGAGTAGCGAGGTGGCCGAGACACCCGTTGAGGCCCTGGATTTATCGGTCCGCGTGTTCAACTCGTTGAAACGCACAGGCATCACCACCGTCGGTGATGTGCTTGAGCTGCTCGAAAAAGGCGACCAGGCGGTAATGTCCATCCGCAACTTTGGCGAGAAGAGTCTGGACGAGTTACGCCAGAAGATGCGTGAAAAGGGCTTTTTGAAAGATCAACCGACGAATGCGGAGTAATTTGAAATGCGACATCAAGTAGCAGGTTATAAACTTGGGCGCAGCAAGGGTGCGCGCATTGCCTTGCGGCGCAATTTAATCAAGCAATTCTTCACACACGAGCGCATCACAACCACGCGTACCAAAGCTGACGCAATCCGTGCTGAGGCAGAGCGCATGATCACGATAGCCCGCCGCTCTGCAGAAGCAGAGGATGCGGCCAAAGTGCATGCACGCCGCCTGGTTACATCGCGACTGGGTGGTACCAGCAATGAAGTTGTCAAGAAGCTGTTTGACGATATTGCCCCCCGTTTTGCCAGCCGCAACGGTGGTTATACTCGCATCCTGAAACTGGGTCCCCGCCTGGGCGACGCTGCGGAAATGGTGATCCTCGAGCTTGTGGAAGAATAGGGCAGAAAAGAGCAGAGAATAGAGAATAGTAACCCTACCCTCTAGAATCTACTCACTACCCTCTCTCGTCACTAATCTCTATCATGGCACGTTACCAGATCGTCCTTGCTTATGATGGCAGTGGTTTTTCAGGCAGCCAGCGGCAGGCGGCAAAATCCCGAACGGTACAGAGCGAACTCGAACGTGCGCTCACTAGGCTGGGATGGCCGGGAAAATCCGTTCTTTTGGCGGGACGCACCGACACAGGAGCCCACGCTTCAGGGCAGGTTGCGGCGTTCGACCTGGAGTGGAATCATCCGCTCGAGGAACTGGTCGCAGCGCTGAATGGCAACCTGCCAGTGGACATAGCCGTGAGCGCGGCGAAAATTGTCTCCGATGATTTTCACCCGCGTTTCGACGCCACCTCGCGCCGCTACCGTTACCACATCTTCTGCCAGCCGTTGCGCAATCCTTTGCGGGAGCGCTACGCCTGGCGGGTATGGCCACCGCTGGATGGGAAAACCCTTCAATATGCCGCGAAGCTTTTTCTTGGCCGGCATGATTTCGCCGCTTTTGGCAGTCCGCCCAGGCCCGGAAGCAGCACCATACGAACGGTGATGAAAACCGGGTGGCAGTCACGGGACGATGAGTGGACGTACGAAGTCCAGGCCGACGCTTTTTTGTATCGCATGGTACGGAAGCTGGTCCACGTCCAGGTGGCGGCCGGGCAGAGTAGATGCCCGGCACGGGCAATTGTCGATGCGCTGGAGGGCCAGCCACGCGGAATCCCGGGCGGCCTTGCGCCGGCAAATGGGTTGATCCTTATCGAAGTAACTTATTCCATAGTGACGGAATGATCCGTACTATAAAATGATCTGGTTTTATAAAACATCAAGTTTGTAAGTGGAGATACGACCGTGTATAAATCTTACTATCCGAAGGCTGGTGAAATTCAGAACGACTGGGTGGTCGTGGATGCCGCAGGGCAGACCCTGGGCCGCCTGACGACCAGGATTACGGCATTGTTGCTCGGCAAACATAAGCCGACTTTTACGCCCGGCGTTGCGATGGGCGACAATGTAGTGGTGATCAACGCCTCCCATATTGTTGTTACCAGCACCAAGATGGACGACAAGGTCTACCATAAGCACTCCGGTTATCCGGGTGGTCTGAAATCGATTACGCTGCGTGACCAGTTGAAGAGTCACCCAGACCGGGTAATTCAGGCGGCTGTGTGGGGCATGCTCCCGCATAACAAGATGGGCCGCCACGTCCTCAAGCGTTTGAGGGTCTACGGCAGTGCCGAGCACCCGCACGGCGCTCAGGTTGAGAAATAAAGGAGCAAGGCAATCATGGCTGTTCAGTATTTTGAAGGTATTGGCCGTCGCAAAGAAAGCAGCGCACGTGTGCGCGTGATGAGTGGCTCGGGCAAATTCATTGTCAATGACAAAGAAGCTGCGGATTTCTTTACCCGCGCCGGTGATATTGAGAATATTCTCAAACCCTTTACCACCATTGGGCAGGAACGCAACAGCTACGATATTTCTGTAGTCGTCAACGGTGGCGGTGTCACAGGACAGACCTCTGCGGTAATGCTGGGTCTGACCCGCGCACTGGTCAAGATCAATGGCGAGTGGAATTCGGCCATGCGCAAGGCTGGCTTGCTGACCCGTGATGCGCGTATCAAAGAACGCAAGAAGCCTGGTCTGAAGCGTGCCCGCAAGGCCCCGACCTACACCAAGCGTTAATTCAAAACGTAAAACGTACATCGTCATGCGTAAAACGTATCTGCGTGGAAACCCGCTTTACGTTTTACGCATTGCGCTTTAATATTGGGTTGTGTAGCGTTCAATAGGAGATCCCATGGCTGGTATTTCGATGGATGAACTGGCCCAAATTGTTTCTGCGCTCGAACTGGATTCGCTCTCGCGCCTGGTGCTGGTGGACGGGACCGAACTCGCAAAAAGGCACATACCACCCTTCCCTGCGGATATTCCGGCGTTGGTAATGGGGATTGATCATAAAGAAATAGCTGCCGGTGTGAAAGCGGTACTTTCCAGCGTATACCCGGCATCGCATGGATTGAGGCTTGTTCACAGCGTGGAGAAAATTGAAGAAATCCGGCTACGGGATCTGGCAACCAGGTTTGCAGAAACAATTTATATCCCGCCGCTGGGTGTTGGCACGTCGTTCGAAGCATTTTATGAGATTGTGGCCCACCTGCGCGCGCCGGATGGCTGCCCGTGGGATAAGGAACAGACGCATTTAACTTTGCGCAAGCACCTGCTTGAGGAGAGTTATGAAGCGCTGGCTGCCATGGATGAAAATGATCCGGCAAAAATGAGAGAAGAATTTGGCGATCTGCTTCTGCAGATCGTCTTGAATGCCCAAATCGCGGGGGAGTATGGTGAATTTACAATGACCGAAATACTACAAGGAATTCATGATAAGATCGTGCGCCGTCACCCGCATGTGTTCGGTAATCTAAAAGTGGATGGGGTGGGGGAGGTGCTCTCGAACTGGGAGGAGCTCAAGGCTGCTGAGCGTAAGGCGGAAGGTGAGACTGAAAAAGGGATGTTGGATGGTTTACCGCCGGCACTGCCAGCGCTGAACCAGGCGCAGGAATTCCAGGAACGCGCGGCGCGTGTAGGTTTCGACTGGCCAGAGATCGATGGTGTGCTGGAGAAGGTGCGTGAAGAGATCGAGGAAGTGCGCGGTACTTCTGATCCGCAGCAGCTCTCAGATGAGTTGGGCGATCTGTTTTTTGCGTTGGTTAACCTGGCTCGTTGGAAAGAGATCAATGCCGAAGATGCCCTGCGTGAAGCCAGCCTGAAGTTCAAGCGGCGCTTCAAACATATCGAGAAGCGCGCTCGAGAGATGCAAAAACCCATGCCAACTATGAGTCTGGAAGAACTGGATGGGCTGTGGAATGAAGCCAAGAGAATCGAAAGAGGGAAATAGAAAATGACGCAGACTGTCAACTTTACCCACCAGGGTGAAGGCGCACCGGTCATTTTGATCCACGGCCTGGCGGCATCGATTTTCGACTGGGTTGATCTTACCCCCGAACTGGTTGCGGCGGGCTATGCCGTCTATGCACTCGACCTGCTTGGCCATGGGCAAAGCCTGAAGCCCAGAGAACTTGATCAATACCATGTGGATAAAATTTTCGAACATCTGGATGGCTGGATCGACTCTCTCAAACTGGACCGGCCGCTCATCCTGGTGGGACATTCACTGGGCGGATACCTATCCATCGAATATGCTTTGCGTTACCCTGAGAAAGTCCGCGCGCTAGTACTGACCGATACTTTTTACGCGCTCGATCAACTCTCTGCGCTGCTGCGCTTCCATTACAAGCGGCCATTGATCAACCTGGGCCTGATCTCGTATGCCCCTGAGTCACTGATTCGCCTTTCGCTCGATCTCAGTGGTCTATTCATTCGGAACGGATACGTTGCTCCCAAATCGAGGGCCGGCCGCGCGCAAACTGCAAACGACTATAAACGCTCCTCACCCGGCATTTACAATATCCTTTCTACAACCCGTGATTTGACGCCTGTTCTTCCGCAAGTAACGGCCCCCGCGCTGGTCATCTGGGGCGTCCACGACCAGTCGCTTTCCCCCAGATCCTTTCCAAAGTTAGCTGCGGCCATGCCGAATGCGCAGACGGTAGCCATCGACGCCGGCCATGTTCCGCACCAGTCACATGCTGATGAGTACAACCAGCATGTGCTGGCATTCCTGAAGTCGATTTAACGGCTTAGCCTGTCCCAAACTGCCTGTCGCCGGCATCGCCCAGACCCGGTACGATATAACCTTTCTCGTTCAAGTGGTCGTCGATCGCGGCCAGATAGATCGGTACGTCGGGATGTTCCTTCTGCATGCGTGCGATGCCTTCGGGTGCGCCGATCAGGCCGACGAACTTGATCTTCTTGACCCCCCAGCGTTTGAGCAGTTCGACAGTGGCAGTGGCGGAACCGCCCGTCGCCAGCATCGGGTCCAGGATCAGGCACATGGATACGGTGGGTTCGAGCGGCAACTTGTTGTAGTATTCCACCGGGCGCAGCGTTTTTTCGTCGCGGTACAGGCCGATATGCCAGACTTCCGCGCCGGGGAGTAGTTTCCAGATGCCCTCGACCATACCAAGCCCGGCGCGCAGAATCGGTACCAGGCCGATCTTTTCTTTCAGTTCTGAACCGGTCATTTTCGTGAGTGGAGTCTGCACCTCGCACGGGCTGAGCACCAGGTCGGCGGTGGCTTCATAAGCGAGCAGGGCAGCGATCTCCTGCACGAGTTCGCGGAAAGTCTTGGGATTGGTGTTGACGTCGCGCAGGCGGCTCAGTTTATGGGTCATCAGCGGGTGATTGGACGCGAAAACGTTGGTCATGGGTGCTCCTGAGAGATGCTTGAACACTTGCGGGAATTTTTGTGTTTATGGGATGGGTGCAGGCTCCAGCCCGATCAACTGTGAGACGGTCACAAGCGTATACCCCTGGTCGCGTAAATAAGCGATCACCCCAGGGAGCGCTTCGGCAGTGTGCCAGCCGCGCCCGTTGGCGTGCATGATAATGATCGAGCCATTCTGGACGCTTTCCTGCACGGCCCGGTTGATGGTCTGTGCGTCGAAGTTTGGGTCGGGATCACCCGTCTCCACATCCCATTGGATCGTATACAGGCCGTGCTGCGCAATGACGCTCAGTGCCAGGTCGTTGGAATAGCCATACGGCAATCGGAAAAGGTGGGATTGCCTGCCGGTCAGTTTGTAGAGCATGTCCTGGGTTTTTACGATTTCCGCATCCATTTCCTGCCAACCCAATTCCCTGAAATCGGGATGGCTCCAGGAGTGGTTACCCAGTTCGAAGCGCGGATCGCCAGCCAGGAGCAAGGTCTCGTCCGGATGAGTGCGCATCCAGTCGCCGCCCAGAAAAAAAGTGGCTGGGGCGCTAGCTTGCTGGAGCAGCTCGACAATCTTTGTGTCGAAGCCGGCCGGGTATTCCGGAATCTGGCACAGGTCGAAGGTCAGGGCCACATAGGGCCGGTCACGGTTTGCGTTCGTAACAAAATGGACATCCAGGGCGGTGAGGGTTGGGGCCTTATCGGGGTGGGGTGTTATGGTAGGGATGGGAGAAGGGGTTGGTGAGGCTGTGAGGGTACGCGTGATCGTGGCCGTTTGGGCCTGTGTGGGCGTTGACGTGATGGCAGCCGAATTGGGCCGGGCAGGGATGCAGGCCGCTGTAGATGCGAGCATCGCTATTGAAAATGAGCACACAATGATTGCCTTGAAAACTTGCAGGTTGTTTTTCATTCGTCAGTCACTACCCAACTGCCGGTATACTGAGACCGGCTTGTTGCAAAACCTGATTGCAGAGCATAAGCTGGGACGGCATCAGGATTGATTTCGATGTTTCCAAATCAGGCCATTACACCATGCGATCACCAGGATAACCAGCCCGAAGAATATCGGCCAAACGTTATGCACCCAGGCGCCATATGCTATTGGAACCAAAGTAAGGAAACGCACGGCCTCGATCAAAGGCGTCATGTATTCCTTGATATATTTTCCCAGTGGTGAGTCTTTCAACTGGTTGAGATCGGGTGTCCATTTCATCATGCTCAGTGAAACCACGAGCGGTGGAACGAAGGCCACGAGCACGGCAGGCAATATGTCGTGGTTCCAGACAAAATAGAGCGAGAGGGGCGTCACACCAATATCTGTAAAAAGTTTAACGGGGTGGATCTGGTGATAGAGTTTCTTTTCTTCAAAGTTCATGGAAACCTTGCTCCCTGTGTGGCGCCGTGGTTCGTTTCAGCGTCATAGTCAAGGTCGTGTTGCCGAATGGCCGCCAGGGCTGTTTGAGCGGCATGCTCGGCCGTCTGACAGCTAGCTGCCAGGATCGCTTCTGTCACAGAGCGATAATTCGCAACAACAAAATCAGCGTGTCCCTTTTCGTGTTCGGCCAGCGCACGGGTGTAGTCTGCCCACTTGGCAACCAGGCCAGGATCCGCATTTTCAGGTGGCGCCCAGCGGGGAAATATGACCTGGATATCATATGAAACTGCGGCCGCGCTCAGGTCGCAGGTATTGGTCCTATAGCCGGGCCAGTTCCATTGAATATACCATTTCGTCGTCGAGTCGCCCTTGTAGCCATCATACCCAACAGGCCCCAGGGCGTCCAATTGCGCGCGCAACTCGCTTTCAGTGGAACCGGAAATGTCATAGTAAATGATCGTTGTGCCCGGTATGTCGACCGGTGCGGGGGTAAAAGCGGCGCTGGGCGCTGAACTCGGAATTGATCGATCGGTTGCGGTTGGCGCGAGGGTGGTGTCGAATGCCGGCGCTGTGGCACAGGATATTGCAGAACAAAAAAGAACACCAATGGCAAGCGAGTAAACGAAAAATTTGCGCAATATGGAATATTCCTCCGGCAATAAAGATTTAAGGTTCGAACTACTTTGGAGTAGCTGTGATGTGATCCCGCCACGAAAATTGCGGCGCGTAGCCCAGCAGGCGGCGTGCTTTCTCAATCGATAGCAGAGTCTCGTAGTCGCCCGTCCCTTCGTGCAGCGGAACGTTCGGGAAGACGGCAGCCAGCAAGTCACGATTGGGCCGGTCCATGACGGTATCCGCGGCGGCGATAATGAATGCCTCAGCACCCTGGACGGGGGCGGTCAGGCCCAAGCGGCAGCTTTGGGCCACATCGCGGGCATCGACGTAGCCCCACAGATTCCATTTGCGCAGGCGCGGGTCCGGCCAGAAGCCGGGGAAACGCTGATAATCCTGCGGCTCCATAATGTTGGAGAAGCGTAATGCGACAATCGGGATACCACTCCAGCGGCTGAACTGCTGCGCCATGTTTTCACCCAGCACTTTGGACAATGCATAACTTGATTCGGGGAAGAGGGGATGCGCTTCGTCAATTGGCGCGTAGGCTGGTTGTTCACGGTCAAAGGGCAGGCCCAACGTTGTTTCACTGGAAGCCCACACAATCCGTTGCAGGCCCAGGCGGGTGGCTGCGCTAAAGACATTATAGGTGCTGAGCATATTGGTGCGGAAAGTGACGTCATCCGGGCGCAGGCCAGGAGCAGGGATGGCGGCGAGATGTACGACCGCGTGCGCATCCCGAAGCACTTCGAAGGTCTGTCCTAAATCCGTCAGATCGGCGCATACCTGGGCGTTCCCTGAGCCGGGCGCGGTGACCAGATCGACACCGAGCACCTCATAACCCTGCTCCAGCAGATCCCGGACGACGGCGCGCCCGGCTTTGCCGCTGCTACCCGTTACTACGATTTTCTTTATCATTTTGGATCACTCCATTTGGTTCAGGGCGGAGGTACTTGTTGCCTCAAGCGGCCAAATGATCCTGGATGGCAAATGCAATCGCCTGTTCCATGCTCAGCGCGCAATTCCGCTTCGTCGGTGTGCAATCTCATGCGGACTTTGATCTGGACGCCGGCCAGTGGTCCTTGAAATCCGCGCTGTGCCGCGAGTGTAGCGTCGACTGCATCGATGGCGGTTGCGAAAACAGCCAGTGCGCCGTCGCCGGTTGACTTGATGAGATGGCCGTTATTCGTTTCAATCGTTTCGCGCAGAATGGCATCATGCTGTGCCAGCGCAGCCTGCATGGCCTGCGGGTGGTTTTCCCAAAGCTGCGTCGAGCCTTCAACGTCGGTGAAAAGAAAGGTGATCGTGCCGGATGGGAGCTTGGTTTTCATAAGGGGGACCGGATGGGAATTAGGCTGCCGGGATAGGTCTAAGAAATACTATACACTGCTTTTCCCACGGGTACAACTCTTAACGTGTCAGCGTGGAACTGCCCCGGCTGAGGCCTTGCAGTTCTGCCTTATTGGTCACGACCATATCCCCCAGTTGGCTGAGGGCCAAGGCTGCCAGGGTGACGCCGTAGCGCAGCCCGGCAGGTAAATCCGCGTCCAAAAAACCATGGATCACGCCGGCGGCCAGCGCGTCACCCGCGCCCAGCCGGTCGATAACCTGCGTCGGACGGGAGGCTTCATGCAGCCAGGTCTTCCCATCCCACAAGAGCGCGCCCTGCTCGCCGAAGGTCACTACAACAGTTCGCGCCTGGCTGCGCGCCAGCATGGCCTGCGCCACTTCCTGCATTGTGCCGCTGCAGTGGAACAGGCGCGCTGCGTCCGTTCCACTGCAGAATAACAATCCCACGCCCTGCATCAGCGGCTCCAATGTTTCAGCGGCCTGCGACTCGGGCCACAATTTCTGGCGGTAGTTGACGTCGAAGCTGACCGGCACCCGGGCTGCTTTTGCCCGGCGCAGGGCTTCACTGACGATCTCGCGGCAGGAATCCGAAAGGGCCGGGGTGATGCCGGTCAGGTGCAGCAGGCGTGTATCGAGCAGGGCCTCCCAGTCGATGTCATCCGGTCGGAGTTCAGTCATACACGAGCCGGCCCGGTCGTAGGTAGCCTGGATGCCGCGCGGCGGCGCGCCGAACTCGACGTAATAGGTGCCCATGCGCCCGGCCCTGCGCCACAGCACGCAATTCAGGTTTACCCCGGCCATGCGCAGGGCATTGGCTGCCAGCCGCCCGAGCGGATTCTCGGGCAGGGCGCCCATCCAGCACGTACGCCGCTCCAGGTGTGCCAGCAGGCTGACGACGTTCGACTCGGCCCCGGCGGGGTAGACGTCCAGGCGCGCGGCGCTTTCCAGGCGCTCGCCGGAAGGGACGCTCAGGCGCAGCATCATCTCGCCGATCGTGGTCACGTCGAAACGCGGTTCAGCCATTTTTCGCCGCTTCCCAGGCCTCGCGCAATGCCGCGGCCTGGGCCGTCAGGTCGGCGGAGGATTGGTTCCGGTCGAGCACCAGTTTGCTCCCCAATCCAACTGCCACTGCCCCGGCGCGCGCATAATCGGCAATGTTCTCGAGCGAGATGCCGCCAGTTGGGACGAAATCGATATCGTTCAGCGGGCCCCGCAGCGCTTTGAGATAGGCCGGGCCGCTCTCGCCCACCATCGGAAAAAGTTTGAGCATGCGGCAGCCGGCCACAAAAGCAGTTTGCGCTTCGCTGGCGGTAAAGATACCGGGCAGGTGCAGCACGCCCTGCGAATGTGCCACGGCAAAGGTCTCGGCGTCGAAGTTGGGCGCGACCATGAACTGCGCCCCAGCGTCGATCGCGTGGCGGGCCAGCGAGGCGTCGCGGACGGTACCCGCGCCGACCAGCATGGTTTCGCCGAAACGCTCGCGCAACTGTGGGAGCGCCTCCAGCGCGGACGGGCTGTTCAGGGTGACTTCCATGGTTGTGACCGTCCCGGCCAGCAGCGCCTCGCCGATGCGCAGCATATCGTCCGTGGAGAAATCGCCGCGCAGGATGGCGATGATGCCGGCCTGTTTGATCTGTTGGCTGGTTAATTCGATGGTGTTCATTGGATTTTCCTTTATGTCATTGCTGCCCTTCGACTACGGGCTCACAAAGAACTTTCGCCCTCCGCTCACATCGTCCCGAAGCGACACTTGCACCTGGCGCAAGTGCAGGTGTGTCCCTTCGGGAGGGCGAATAACAAGTAAGTTACACAACCGTCCCGCGTGCCGCCACCTGCCAGGTGACTTCCACCTGGTCGCCACGCGCGCCGACGACTTCGTCGAACATATTTGTCACCGTGCAGCAGTGGTTGGGGATGATGCTCAGGCGTTCGCCGATCTCGGGCTTGCGCACGCAGTCCGAGAAATCCACGTGGCCGTGCTCTTCCGACAGGCTATAAATGCGCGCTTCGGGATACTCACAAATATAACCGTAACCGTCCAAACCGTGCAGGTCCATCGAGAGCGATTTGCTGCCCGCATCCAGGATACCGCGTTCGGGGGTCGGGCGGCTGACGACTGTCGCAAACACGCGCAGCGCACAATTCTCGAGCGCCATGGCCCCGGAGCGCAGCGTCAGCCGGTCGCCGTAGACGTACATCCCGGCGCGGTGCTCGCTTACTTCGGGATGGAGATGGGCCTGCCACATGCAGGGTGTCCCGCCGCCGCTGACGCGTTCGATCGGCAGCTTATCCGGCACCAGCAGCGTACGGGTTTCCGCCACGAAAGCATCCAGGGCGTCGCTGGTCGGGTAGGTCATCAGCCCGCCGAAATGCAAGCCGGGCAAAGCCGCGATCAGGCGCGCCAGTTCGGCGGCTTGCTGCGGGGATTGCACTCCGCAGCGCTGCGCGCCCGTGTCGCACTCGATCAGCACGGCCAGCGTCAGCCCCGCTTTTTCCGCTGCCGTCGAGAGGCCGCGCACGACCACGGCCGAATCCGCTGTGACGCTGAGCGTAACCCGGGCGGCCAGCGCCATCAGCCGGGCAAGTTTGCTCTCGCCCAGGATGTTGTAGGGCAGGAAAATATCCCTAAAACCGGCTTCTGCCATGACCTCTGCCTCGCTAACCTTCTGGCAGGTGATGCCCACCGCCCCGGCGTCGATCTGCATGCGCGCAATGGCCGGGATCTTGTGAGTCTTGATATGCGGGCGGTTGGCGATATGGTGCTCATCGAGATAGCTTTGCAGGCGGGAGATATTGGCTTCGAGCCGGTCGATATCCACGACCGGCACGGGCGTCTCCAGTTCATCCACATGCATGTGCTAGTCCTTCCCGACGTAGGCGATGGCGTCGATCTCCACCAGTATGCCGTTCAACTGGCTGCCGACGGTGGTGCGCGTCGGTTTGGGGTCGGGGAAATATGTAGCGTAGACGCGGTTGTAGGCCTCGAACAACGCCAGGTCGCTCAGGTGCGCGCTGACCTTGACCACGTCTGCCATGCTCGCGCCGCCGGCTTCCAGGATGGCTTTGACGTTCTCCAGCGTGCGCGCGGTCTGTTCTTCGATGGTCGCGCCCATCTGGCCGGTGATGGGATCACGCGGCCCCTGGCCGGAGACGAAGATGAAGTCGCCGACGCGCAAACCTTGCGAATAAGCGCCCGCAGGCGGCGCGCCGGCGCTGGTGGTAATCTGTTTTTTAGGCATACGATCATCTCCTCTAAATTTATGAAGAAAAGCAAATTCTTATCCACGAAGGACACGAAGTTTCACGAATAAACCAAGGTTTTTTCTTCGTGCTTCTTCGTGTCCTTCGTGGAAAATATCTTTTAGTCTCCCCAGGCTTTGCGTACCAGCCTGAGCCAGTTGCCGTGCATGATGGCGGCCACATCGGCTTCGGTATAGCCGCGCGCGGCCAGGATTTCTGCGACCTGCTGCAGGTTGGCGATGGTATCCAGGTCGGATGGGGATTGCTCACGGCCGAAGCCGCCATCCAGGTCGCTGCCAATAGCGGCATGCTCGTTGTTCCCTGCCAACTGGCAGACGTGGTCGATGTGGTCGACCACGTGCGCGATGCTGACCGGTTCATTCGTAGCCGACCCGCGCACCCAGCCGGGGCGCAGCATCCAGGCATCGAAGGCCGCGCCGATGACGCCATCGCGGGCGATGATGGCGCGCAGTTGTTCGTCGGCGAACTGGCGCTGGTTGGGGACCAGCGCCCGGCAGTTGTTGTGGCTGGCCAGCACGCTTCCATTGAAGCGTTCCAGTGCCTGCCAGAAGGCCTGGTCGGAGAGATGCGTCAGGTCTAGAATGATGCCGAGGCGCTGCATCTCATCCAGCAGGGCAAAGCCTTCGGGCGTGAAGCCCAGCTCGGTGGATGTGCCGCCCGCGTAGCGCCCGGGGCCGTAGTGCGCCGGGCCGATCAGGCGCACACCGTTCCGATACCATGTAGATAAGCGCCTGGCGTTGGGGATGGCGTCGGCGCTCTCCATACTGATGATGAACCCCAGGGGAGGCTGAGTCTTGCGTTCCTCCTTTTCCCAGGCCTGCCAGGTGGCGATATGCTCCTCCAGGCCTGTCCGGGTGGTGATCAGGCGGATGACGCCCTGCCTGGCGAGCTCATGATAGTAGGCCAACTGGCCCTGGGCCTGGGCGTAGGCCTGGGCCGTGGATGCAAAGTCGACGTGCGCTTCCGGTCGGCCCGTGCGGCGCGCAAGCAGGGTTGCGAAGCACAGCGCCACGTTTCCCTGGCGCATTTCAGGGAAAGCGACCGTGCCCTGCCCGCGCCCGGGGCCGGAGAGGGCGCTTTCCTGTGCGCGCAGCGTATGGACCGAGCGTCGCAGGTCGCGGTTCCACTGCAGGGCGTTCCAGGACAGGTCGAGATGAGCGTCGAAAATCAGCATATTATGAGAGTAACCTTTCGTGTCTATGGTGTCTCAATGAATAACTTCTATTATAAGACAAGCATAGTAGAATGATTATTCCAAGAGAGAAAACTATGAAACGTACACGAAAACTCCTGCTCGCAGGGTTGATCGCTGCGCCGCTGATAGTCATCCTGGCGACTACCGCGTATTACTGGGGCCGGCCCGCGCCGGTGGAGATGCGTGAGGAAGTCTACCCATGCATCGTCTATTACCGCAGGGTGCACGTCGTCCCGCGCACCATGATTGCGCACATCCTAACAGTGGATTTGACCTGCAAGAATATCGATGTATTCGTGACGCCACCCGAGAAGAAGGATAAACAGATGCCACTGCGCGGGCAGACGACCTCGCAGTTCCTGGAAAAATACGGCGTGCAGGTGGCCATCAACGGCGATGGATTCACGCCCTGGTGGTCGAATAACCCTTTTGATTATTATCCGCACGTGGGCGACCCCATCGCCCCGAACGGTTTTGCCACTTCACAGTTGCGACAGTACGGCGAGATCAAAGGCCCCACACTGTACTTCAACGACCTGGACGAAGCCTCCTTCGAGCCCCCGAAACGCAAAATCTATAACGCCATTTCGGGCATGAGCTGGCTGGTGAGGGACAAACAGGTGGTCGAAGACCTGAACGATGTGCGCGAAGCGCCGCGCACCGCCGTCGGCCTGGATGGCCCCGGCACACGCCTGATCATGATCGTGGTGGACGGGCGCCAGCCGTTCTACAGCGATGGCGCGACGATTGCCGAACTGGCCAATCTGATGCTCTATTATGGCGGCGATAATGCCATCATGCTCGATGGCGGCGGCTCCTCGACGATGGTGATCCAGTGGCCGGACGGGCATGTGCAGGTGATGAACTCACCAATCGATAATTACATTCCCGGCCGCGAACGCCCGGTGGGCAACCACCTGGGGATCTTTGCCAACGTGAATGAATAGATAGCGCCTGTGCAGGTTATAATTATGCGCGTGCTCCATCCCCGTATACGCCTGACCCTGGCAATTGTGTTTACGCTCGCTTCCCTGACCCTGCTGGTCTGGAGCCTGTGGCCGTACAGCCGCAGCGTACGCCGCCAGCTCATACATCCAACCGAGATGCAGCTGCCCACGCCTGGCAGCTTTGTGCCTGCGAACAAGCCCGTATGATTTCGAAAACGTGCTTTATGCCTTAATTCGGCAAATTTTGCTATGCAAGGATATCGATCCGCATACCTGGAAACCACGCAGCGCCAAACACGCGCCCCGGCCTTTTATAAAAAGATGGGATTTTATGAAGCTCAAGCCCTTATGATGACCCCGAGATCAGGCCTTCCATCACCTCGCGCGTGCGGCGGATGAACCTAGTGTAATCCCCGTATGCCTCGACCGCATCGGCAGCGTCAGAGACAATCACGCGTGTTTTCATTACTAACCAGAATCCAAATTGCGGTCGCCCTGTAAATAATCCAACAAAAGTTGTAAAGCTGCTTCGGCGGAATAGCGCTTGTTCTGTCCCCGGTCGCCATCCCAGCAAAAGAGGCGCGCCCATTCGCCGTCGCCCGCTGCCAGCGCGACCCAGGTGGTGCCGATAGGTTTGCCGGGCAGACCGCCGCCCGGGCCGGCGATGCCGCTCACACTAACGGCAATATCCGCATTGAGCAGCCGGCGAGCGCCACGCGCCATTTCGAGCACGGTTTCGCGACTAACGGCGCCATGCTGCTCGAGGGTCCCGGAAGAAACGCCCAGGGTCTGGGTTTTAACGGAATTGGCGTAAGCGACAATCCCGCCGGCGAAATAGTCGGAGGCCCCGGGGACGTCGGTGATACGGTCGGCAACCAGCCCGCCCGTGCAGGATTCGGCCGTGGCGAGTATCACGTTTTGAGCGCGGAGCAAGTCCCCAATCTGAAATTCCAAAGAGTCTCTCGATATATCTTTCATTTCGCAGATTATAGCACCGCCAGTTCTACTTCGAAGATTGGCAACGGCAGGACAATTTTTGGGTAAATCCTATCTATTTTGTTACGCTTATTGATATAATAATTCAGTTCTCATTCAAAATCGTGTAATCTTGATCAACTTTCACTACCAATTCATTAAAAAGGAGAATCAAAATTATGAAAGCCGTCCGTGTCAACGAATGGGGAAAACCTGTGTTAGAAGACCTGCCTCAGCCCGTGCCGAATAACGATGAGGTGCTTGTGCGCATCCATGCCGCTTCCATCAATCCATTTGATACAGCCGTGCTTGCGGGTTATATGTCTTTCATGGTCAGCCTGCCCTACACCATGGGAACCGACTTTTCGGGCGAAGTGGTTGCCGTTGGCGCTGATATAAAGCATGTCGGGCCAGGGGACGCCGTCTACGGCCTGGTGCCTGCGCGCAGCGGCACGTTCGCTGAATATACGACCGTTAAGGCCAATGAGGTAGCCCATAAACCCAAATCGCTTGATCACGTGAGTGCCGCCGCATTACCATTGCCTTCGATGGCTGCCTGGCAATCACTTTTTGATATTGCTCAACTGCAAAGCGGCGAGCGCGTGTTGATACACGGTGTAGGCGGGAACGTGGGAAGTCTGGCTCTTCAATTTGCGAAATCCAAGGGTGCTTATGTGTACGGCACGGACATTCCGGAAAAAGCCAAATTCGTCCAGAGTCTTGGCATTGACCGGTTTATCAACGTGAAGGAAGAGCGCTTTGAAGATATTGTCGAAAACGTGGATATCGTGCTCGATTACGTTGGCGGTGAATATTTGGAACGTTCCTACAACGTACTGACACCTGGAGGGCGGTATGTGACCGCACTCGCGATGGAAACGCCCCAGGAAGAAGCCCAACGCCGTGGCATTCGCAGCTTTGGGCTTGGGAGTCAACCCAGAGCGGATTATCTCGAAACAATTGCCGGGTTGTTCGATACTGGAAAACTCAAGGTAATCGTAAACCGCACTTTCCCGCTGGATGAAGTAGAGGCTGCAATGGACTTCCGGCTTAAGACGACAAACCCCGGCAAAGTTGTCCTGACGATTCAGTAATAATAGCAAGGCGCCGGGGCGGCACAAACAAGGTTGCCATCCTGTGAGCCAGCCAGAAAATAGCCAGACCAATAATCCCGGCTCGTTGATGAGCCGGGATTATGTTCGAAAAAGGGAAAGATCGGCTGCCCAAACAATAATGTCAAATTCAAACCGCTTTGCTGCCCAAAAATATTTAAGTATTCGCTGGAAGCTCATCCTTCCGCTGGCGATCGTCATCCTGATTGTTCTGATTCTTTCGCCGCTGACCAGCCAGATGGTCACCCGAAGGATTGAACAGGAAGCAGACCGGCGTCTCGGCGAAAGCGCCGCTTCGGTTGAGGGGCTCTTTGAAAATTCCGAGTACCTTGCAACCAGCGGCGCATCCCTGGTTTCTACCCAGCCCGAAATTCTTCAGGCTTTTTACCAGGGGAAGCCCTCCGAAGGAGCGATCCTGAAACTCAGAGAAAGCCTGCGCCTGCAGGAGCTTTCGCTTTATTCGGCGGATTTCAAACCCGGGCACCCGGCCATGTTCTACGGCGGGCCGGTAGTGACGCGCCGCCCGCAGGTCAGCGAAGATATCACCCAGATCAGGGAAACCCTGCTGCAAACAGCATTGAAAGATGGAAAATCAACCAGCGGGATCGCAATTGCGCCGCAGGGGTCGCAAATCATCGGCGTCGCCCCGGTGCGCTCGCAGGATGGCAGCCAGATCGTCGGCGCGGTGTTGGCATCGTTTTACATGGATGATGCTTTTATTGCCGGTATCAGCCAGATCATCGGCGCAGATATCGGGATTGTCAAGAACAACAAGGTCATCGTTTCATCCATCGATGCGGGCTCCAATTATGAACATATGGTCAACGACGGTTCTCTGGCACAACGGGGGACTATTAACGAAACGCTTACCTATAAAAATGGACAGCAATATCGTTTGCATGCACAACCGCTCATGATCTCTGGAGAGACTCAAGGGTACGTTCTGGTCGCCCAGCCGATTGAAGAGCTATTTGCGGTCATCCGCGACGTTCAAACCATCCTGCTGGGAATCAGCCTGATATTTACGCTGGCCGCACTCTGGTTCTGGATCACGGCGCTGCTGGCTTTTACACGGCCGCTCACGCAACTCACCGAAGAACTGGCCGAGGCGCGCGACCAGGCAGTTGCCGCCAACAAGTCGAAAAGCGAATTCATTTCAACTGTTTCACACGAGTTGAAAATTCCCATGACCTCTATCAAGGGTTACAGCGACTTGATGATTGCAGGCGCGACCGGGCCGATGACAGACAAGCAGATGGATTTCCTGAACATCATCGGCACAAATGTCAGCCGTATGGCTACGCTGGTCTCGGACCTGGCCGATATTTCACGCATCGATACCGGCCATCTACGCATCGAGCCCAGCACAGTGAATGTGAAAGACCTCATCGAAGACGTTGTCAAGTTATCCAAAAATCAATTCGAACAGAAAAAACAAACGCTGAGCATCGATATTCCAGCCGACCTGCCAAAAGTTTGGTGTGACAAGAATCGCCTGAGGCAGATCATGACCAACCTGGTCAGCAATGCCAACAAATATACGCAGGAGGGCGGCACGATCTTTATTCAAGCCGTGCGCAAAATGCACGCCTGCGACGGCCAGGAAGCGCAGGATGTCGTCCAGGTCAAGGTACAGGACAATGGTTTCGGTATGAGCCCCGAAGATCAGGGAAAGCTGTTCAGCAAGTTCTTCCGCTCTGCGGACGAGCAGGTCCGCGCTGAGCCGGGAACCGGCCTGGGGTTGAGCATCACGAAAAATTTGATCGAACTGCAAAAGGGCTGTATATGGTTCGAGAGCGAATACCGAAAGGGCACGACCTTTTACTTCACCATTCCGGTTCAGCAACCAGAAAACTGATTTCAGAATCTGAACGCCAGCACGATCACCAGTGTCGGCCAATCTTGGAAAACCTCCCCGAGCCTGCCAAAGATGGCTGGGAGTATCAGCCCATAAATAACACCATAGCTGAAGACGATTATGCCCACACGTAGTGGCGTGATCCCATGTTTCTATAAGAAACGTGCCAGCGGGTCGCCGCGGAACATGCGGCTCAAGGGCGTATGATGCAGTGCAAGGGTCTCTTCTGTAGACTTCATTTCGCCAATAACTCCTCCAAATGGATTTTGACAGCCGGCCACTCATTGTCAAGAATACTGAAATAGACAGAGTGACGATAAGCGCCGTCAGGCAGGATCATATGATTACGCAGTACTCCTTCGCGCAGGGCGCCAATCCGCTCGATCGCTTTCTGCGAGCGTTCGTTGCGTAAATCAGTTTTCAACTGCACGCGGATGCAACCCAATGCTTCAAAAGCATGGCGCAGCAGAAGATACTTGGCCTCGGTGTTGACCGCTGTGCGCTGGAAGGCCGTGCCATACCATGTGCCGCCAATCTCCAACCCGCGGTGGTCCGGGCGGATATCCATGTAACGCGTCGCCCCGGCAACCTTCCCGGTCGCCAGGTGCACGACAGCAAAGGGCTGCTCCGTCCCGCGCTCTTTTTTCATGAGCACATCTGTGACCCATTCTTCCATCTTCTCCAGCGAGGTGACCTCCCCATAGAGCAAATAACGCCAGATGGAGGCATCGCGCCCGGTCGCGGCCAGGCCGGGGATATGCGCCTCGCTCAGCGGTTCGAGGCGGACGTGTTTACCGGTCAAAACAACAGGTTCAACCTTCATCTCTTATCCTGAGTGGGTAAATAAGGCATGGACGGACCTCCATCCAGGCTTAGCAATTCCGAAAGCGCGGCGCGCATGGCGGTACGATCGTCCCAGGGGTATTCGGTCGTGCCAAAACACATCGACTGCTCGTGGCCTTTGCCACACGAAATGACCAGATCGCCGCGCCTTGCCATTTTTAGCGCAAAACGGATGGCCTGGCCCCGGTCCGGTATCCGGTAAAAAGACCTGCCCTCAATCGCGCCTTTGCTGCGCGCCCCGGCGGCCATTTCTTCCAAAATCCCGTCGAGCGACTCGGTGCGCGGGTCTTCGGCTGTCAGCACGCTGATATTGGCCAGCTGCGCAGACGTTTCTGCCATCATACGGCGTTTTTCGCGGTCACGCAAGCCCGCCGAACCAAACACGGCGATCACCCTTCCCCCCGGCCCCACCCTCACCCCTGACCCCTCTCCCTCAGGGAGAGGGGAAAGCATTTGACGGGCAGTCTCCAGCGAAACTTTTAGCGCATTAGGTGTGTGCGCAAAATCGACGATCGCAGTGAAACCCTGGCCCAGATCGATGCGCTCCATGCGCCCGGGGATGCCCGTTAAAGCAGCAATTCCCTCTGCTGCAATCTCTGGCTCAATAGCCAGTCCGGCCACTGCAGCCGAAAAGGCTGCCAGGCAGTTCGAGACGTTGTATGCTCCAACCAGGTTGCTCCGTACCGGGACGCGGAACCCCGCCCCAACCACGTCAAAGCGCAGACCCGCCGGCTCATACTGAATATTTTCAGCGTAAATATCGGCCTTGGGCGTAAGCCCGTAACAGACCTGGCGGGTTTTGGTAATGGCGTGCAAATAAGCATAGGACTTCTCGTCGTCGAGATTCAGCACGCCCAAGCGCGGATTGCTGTGCGGCTTTGCGACCGTCTCTGCCAGCAGTTCGAACAACCTGCCCTTGGCGGCACGGTAGTCCTCATAAGAGCCGTGTTCGTCCAGGTGTTCGTGGGTGATATTCGTGACGACCGCAATATCGTATTGGGAAGCGTCCACGCGGTGCTGGGCCAGTCCGTGGGAGGTGGTTTCCAGGACGACATGGGTCAGGCCGGCCTGCACCATTTGGGCCAGGTAGCGCTGAACGTCTGGCGCATCCGGCGTGGTGACGTGGAAACCGGTATCCAGCACTTCATCTCCGATGACCGCATTCACGGTGGAGATCAACCCGGTCTTCAGGCCCGCGGCGATCAGGATGTGATACAGCAGGTTGCTGGTGGTGGTCTTGCCGTCCGTGCCGGTCACGCCGATGACGGCGAGCTTTTTGCCCGGGTTGCCATAGAATGCCGCCGCAAGATACGTCAGCGCCCGGCGCGAATTTTCCACGCGGATGTAGGGCACGGCCAGACTATCGATCTCTCTTTCACCGACGACCGCCGCCGCGCCGCGCTGGACGGCATCGGGGATGAAGTCGTGCCCATCCGCCGCGCCGCCTTGCATGGCAACGAACAAATCTCCCGGCCGGACTTGGCGGTTGTCAATGGCAATGCCGCTTATCTGCACATCCGGTACAGATAGAGGAGAAAAATCAAATGGAAGATCGGAAAGGATTTCGTTTAAGGATGGCATTAGGTGAACCAACCTGTTTGACTAATCTCATTTATATATTTATCGAGATTATGAATTTGGTGAGAACAGCCATCATCGAATAAATCATCTGATATCGATAAATTTTCAGGCGACCAATCATTATGAAAGAATGTCGGATGTAAGAATTGATGGGATATAAGAGCATCGCCATCAAATTCCCATTCGAATAAAATTGCTCCTCCTATTTCTGGATGTGTTCTCAACCTGTCTCGGACCTCGCGGGTAAAACTGACGACATGAAAACCAACGCCAATTGGCAAATAAAAAGCTACAAATCGATGTATATTTTGAATGTTGAGTGTATTCACATGAGTGCGCAATTGATTGTCGGCTTCTCTTATCCTCTGTTCGATTGGCCGAAGATTTAGATCGCCATAGGAGGGTATATCAATATTAATCCCTTTATCGTATTCGGTTACCCGTATAGCGTAGCTCTTTTGTTTGCCATCTTTGGCTGATCGTGCTATTTTATATTGTCCGAAATAAGTGTTAGTACCCATAATTTTGACAAGTTCCCAGCCATCGGGTACAAAACCTTTGCTCAACATTATTAGGTTATTTTCGAGTTCTTTGGCAAATGCAATCGACTCTTCTCTCGCAGGTAACTCCATGCGACTACTCTCAATCATTACGTAAAAAGGCAAAACCCGGAGTCTTTTGGGCTTGAAGTGTTCAATGATAGGATTTCGGAAAGAAGTGTCGAACTCACTATCGGTAACTTCTCCCCGCCGCGGTGATTTAACTGCCTTTACTTCACACAATATTTTTGTTTTGCGCCAAGTTAAAATTAGATCGGGTGTCTGACTACCTGATCGGTCAATTACTTCTGGTTTCATACCTCTCATTGTAAAGTAGGCCACCGAGAGCTTTTCAGCCTGCTGGCTTAAGGTAAGATGTTGAAGATCGATTTCATCTCGATAAATCTTATTTGTTGACATAGGTAGCTGTTATTTATCAAAGATTTGTAAAAATGAAACTGTCCATCATGTCATTGCGAGGGCCGTTCTTTGGCCCGAAGCAATCCCGTGTAACCTGCAAACAATTGTATGAATGCAAACAGGGGATTGCTTCGTCGCTGTCCTTCGACTGCGGGCTTCACGAAGAACGTTCAGCCCTCCGCTCAGGACGCTTCTCGCAATGACACATCTTAGAAAAGATTCGCCGCGGCCATCTGCGACAGCGCGAACCAGGGGCCGAAAATCGTCCCTACCAGGATGATACCAATCGTCAGGATGATTAGCGCAATCGCGTACGGACGTGAAATTGCAATTGGGTGCTGCTGCTCGTCTTCATTTTCCATGCGGTATAAGTAAACGACCTTAATGACCGTCAGGTAATAGTACAGGCCAACCACCGAGTTGAGAATACCAACCACAACCAGCCAGGTCCAGCCGGCCTGGATGGCGGCAGCGAAGACCAGCACCTTGGCGATAAAACCGCCAAACGGGGGCATGCCGGATAAAGACAGGAAGGCCGCCAACAGCGCCAACGCCAGGTACGGGGAGCGGCGGCTCAGGCCGCGATAATCGGCAAGCTCCTCTGAGCCGGTGACGCGCCCAAAGGCAGTGATAATCCCGAAGGCGGCCAGATTGGTCAGGATGTAGGCGATCAGGTAAAAAACGACGCTGGTCACGCCCAGATCGTTATAAGCCACCAGCCCGATCATGGCATACCCGGCATGCGCAATCGAGGAGTAGGCCACCAGGCGCTTGATATTTTTCTGCGCCAGCGCCACCAGGTTGCCGAGCGTCATGGTCAGCACCGCCAGGATGGCCAGGATCCATTGCCACTGCAGCGCAACTTCAGGGAAAGCGATCAGGAACAGGCGCAGCAAGAGGGCAAACCCGGCCGCTTTCGAAGCCGTGGAGAGATAGCCGGCGATCGGAGTCGGCGCGCCTTCGTAGGTGTCGGGCACCCAGAAATGGAACGGCACGATTGAGACCTTGAATCCCAGCCCGACCAGCAGCAGGGCCAACACCCCCAGCGAAACGAAATTCATCGCGCCGAAGGCCGGGGCAAGCGTATCCAGGCTGGTCGTCCCGGCAAAACCGTAGACCAGCGAGAGACCATACAACAGGACAGCCGATGTCATTGCGCCAAACAGCAGGTATTTGAAACCCGCCTCGGTGGATTTATCATCGCGCAACATGAATCCGGCCAGGACATACAGCGGGATGGAAGTCGTCTCGACAGCCAGGTAGATCATCACCAGGTCCGAGGCGGAGGCCATGAAACACATCCCAATCGTGGCCGCAATAAGCAGCAGGTACGCTTCGGCGCGGCGGGAAAGCTGCTCGACGTCCATCATAAACAGCGCGGTAATGGCGGCGCCAAAGATGATGAACAGCTTGAAGGCGAAACCCAGCCAGTCGAAACGGATCATGCCGCCAAAGGCCAGCACGGACTCTCCGGGCAGGCCCAGCAGCAGGCTCAGGACCAGGGTAAGGGTGAGTCCGCCTGCGGTGAGCCAGCCCAGGTTGATGCGGCGGCGCTCGTCCTTCCAGAACGGGTCGAGCAGCAGCACGAGCATCCCAAGGGTCAGCAGCAAAAGTTCAGGCAAAATGGACAGCCAGTTGACGGGCATTTATGCACCTCCCAGAAGGCGCAGGACATTCTGGACGCCGGTTGAGATCAGTGGAACGATCACAACCGGAAAGAGTCCAATGATGACCATGAGAGAACACAATGTGAAAATCGCGACCTTGTCTTGCAGTTTGAGCGGGGCGATGTGCCCTTCGAACTCGGCAGGCAGCTCGCTGAAAAATACGCGCCGGATGACCAGCAGGACGTAGGCCGCCGTAATGACAATGGACAGGGAGGCGATGACCGCAGCCAGCCAGTGCGTCTGCCAGACGCCCAGGAAAATCGGAAACTCGGCCACGAAACCGGAGAAACCCGGCATGCCCATCGAGACCAGGCCGCCGATGATAAAACCAATCGCCACCCACGGCAGGGGTTTGGCCATGCCGCCCAGTTTGGGGATGTCGCGCGTGTGCGCCCGGTCGTAGACCATGCCGACGGCGGCAAAGAAGAGCGCCGTCATAATGCCATGCGAGAACATCTGCACGCCCGCGCCAATCATACCCTCGCGGTTCAGCGTGGCGAATCCGAGTAAGACCAGGCCCATATGCGAGACGGACGAGAAACCGATGACGTATTTGAAATCCGTCTGGATCATGGCGATGAACGCGCCGTAGATCACGTTGATCATGGCCAGGCCAAAAATCAACCAGGCCCATTGCTTTGCGCCTTCCGGCAGCAGCATGATGCCCACGCGCAGGGCCGCGAAGGCGCCCAGCTTCATCAGCACGCCGGCATGGAACATCGAAACGGCGGTCGGCGCAGCCACGTGCCCGTCCGGCGACCAGTTGTGGAGCGGAAAGATACCGGCCAGCACCGCGAAGCCCAGGAAGACCGGCAGGAACCAGATGTACTGGAAAGCAGCCGAGAAGCCAGCCTTTTCCAGGAGCAGCATGTCGAAGGTAAGGACGTTGGTATTCTGCCAATTGACGAAGTACATGGCCAGCACGCCCACCAGGGAAATGACCGAGCCGGCGAACAGGTATAAGGTCAGCTTCATGGCGGCGTATTCGCGCGTCTTGGCCCAGCCCCAGATGGCGATCAGCAGGTACATCGGGAAGACGGCGATTTCATAGAAGAAAAATAACAGGAAGAGGTCAAGCGAGACGAAGACACCGAAAACGCCCGTCGCCAGGATGAACAGGAAGGCGAAGAATTCGTGCGGGCGGTCGTCGATGCCCCACGAAATCAACACGCCGGTCAGCATGATGATCCCGGTCAGCAGCACGAGCGGGGCGCTCATGCCGTCCACGCCGAGGTGGAGCGAAATGCCCAACTGCGGCAGCCAGTCATATTTCTCGATGAACTGGTATTCCAGCAAGGGGTGAATATAGGACTGGTAATATACCCAGCCCGAAAGGATCAGGTCGAACACCGCCGCCGCCAGGGCAACCAGCCGGATGGCGGTCTTGCGCTCCGGCTTCATAAATAGCAGGATGAGCGCGGCGGCCAGCGGGGTGAAGGTGATAATGCTCAGGATTGGAAATTGTTGCATTGATTACCTCGGGAATGAAAAAAGCAAAAATCTTTTACCACAAAAGGCACCCCGTAAAATCATCAGGGCAGGCGAAGTATCACGAAGGAAGTTCAAAAACAAGGAAGAGCTTTTAAGGTTTTCCTTTCTTAAGATTTTCCTTTGTGCGCCTCACCTGCACTTGCAGTTGCAGTTGCGCTGCAAGCGCAGGTACAAGTGTTGTGTCCCTTCGTGGTTAAAGCTTTAAAGAAAATTGTTTAAAGTACGATGCGCTTAATGCCATCTTTCAAGTGCTTGACGTTGAAGTTGATCAAATATCCCAGGCGGCAGCCAGTGATTTTTAAATAAGTGAGCAGTTGAGCCTCGTAGAGCGGATTCATCTTTTCCACAGCCTTGCATTCGACAATGACGCTCTTCTCGACCCAGACATCCAAACGTAAACCGGTTTCGACAAAAACACTCTGATATTGTACAGGGACAACCACCTGTGTTTCTGCTTTCAGGCGCTGCTTTTGTATTTCATAAGCAGTGCAGGCCTCGTAAACAGTCTCGAGCAGGCCGGGTCCAAGCGCGGAATGGACTGTATAAGCCGCATCCAGCACTCTTTTCCCAACTGCCTCGACCTCAAGCGGAATAGGCTTAAATGGTCTTGAAGGTGTCTTTATCTCTTCCATACCTTTGAACTTCCTTCCTTGTACTCTTTTGTAAAAGCAAAACCTTTTCACCAAAAAGGCCACGAAATAACACAAAGGAAGAGCTTTTAAGGTTTTCCTTCGTGTGCCTTTGTGTACTTTGTGGTTAAAGCCTTAACTTCCGCCGTAGTGGTTTCGACACCTGCACTTGCCGCAGGTGCAAGTGTACGGGCGGGACAGCGCCGCCCTACTCAACAACGAGGTATGGCTGTGGCAAATTATCAGGTAGCCAGATTGGACTTCGCCTTCAGGGTTTCTTGGATTATTTCTACTACTTTCTTCATCTCAACTACATACGACTTGGGGCCTTCAAGTTTTATAATATTCTTATCAAATTCTATTTGGGCTTCCCAATATAAAACCGGAATCGGAGGTCGTTTTTTATAGATCAACGAGGTGGCTCCCTGATGTTTGAATTCAAAACCACACTGGGGCAATGTTTTTTTTAATATTTCCAAAAAGCTTTGTGTATTCCATTCAATGGGCATGGATACTTTCAAACCCCTCATCGTAACTCCGAACCATAGACCCAGGTATACACCAAAGACAATCCCACCTCCCACAATAGTCCCCCAAAAATCTGGCGATAAAATCCATTCCTTGGTGAAAACAGCAAAGACAGAGAAAAGTAGGAAAAGGGCGACCATTGATGAAACAACACTGATAGGTGTTGTTATCAGAAATATTTTTATGAAGCTTGCATAACGTATAGTTATCATGCTGTTATATCCTGCTATAAGTGAGATTCGATAGCTACCAACTAAAAGGCTAACAAAATAAACTTATTAATGATTTCCAAGATCGGCATCGGCCAGATACCGATGACCAGCATCAAGACCATCAGCGGAACCATGACAATAATCTCGCGGGTGCTAATATCTGTCAGCCGGTGCTCACCACTCGCCCAGTGCTCATTCAGCGGACCATGCAGCACCTTCTTGAGAGCCTTGAGCACATACGCGCCCGTGAACAGCAGGCCAAGCATACTGACGGCAGTGAAAACAGGCAGCAGCGGGAACGATCCGCGCACGATCAGGAACTCGGAGACAAATCCGTTCAGGCCGGGCAGGCCGAGCGAGGCCATGCTGGTGAAGATCAGGATGCCGCCGTAGACCGGCACGAGCGGGAACAGGCCGCCGAATTCATTCAGGTTCCTAGTGTGCGTACGTTCATAGATCACACCCACCAGGAAGAACATGCCTGCCGCCGAAAGTCCGTGGTTGAACATTTGCAGGATCGCGCCGTTCAGGGCAATAGTTGCATCCGGCGTGCCGATGGCGGTGGCCGCCGCGGCAATGCCGAGCAGCACGAAACCCATATGGTTGACGGATGAGTAGGCGACCAGCCGTTTGAAATCGGTCTGGCCGAAGGATGCGAACGCGCCGAAGACGATGGCCATCGTCGCCAGGAAAGCCAGCCAGCCGGCGTACTGCTGGGCCTGCTCCGGGTAGAGCGGCAGCACCAGCCGCAGGAAACCGTACGCGCCCAGTTTGAGCAGCACGCCCGCCAGGATCATCGAACCGGCCGTCGGCGCTTCGGTGTGGGCATCCGGCAGCCAGGTGTGGAACGGCCAGACCGGCACCTTGACCGCAAAAGCAATCACAAAGGCCCAGAAGGCAATGGCCTTCACCTGGCCCACCGTCATGCCCATCAGCAGGTCATTGTTCGATAAGGCATTCCACTGCCGGTAAAGGCTCTGCAAGTCATAGGTCTGGAACAGCACGCCCAGCAACTGGATCGCCAGCAGCAGGCCGAGCGACCCGCCCATGGTATAGAGCATGAACTTGAGCGAAGCATAATTGCGCGCCGAGACCTTCATCCCGCCCCACAGTTCGCGCTCGCCGGTGGCACTGCCCCACTGGTTGATCAGGAAATACATCGGCACCAGGCCGATCTCCCAGAAGACGAAGAAAATCAGCAGGTCCACCGCCATGAAAACGCCCAGCAGGCCTGTTTCGAGGAACAGGAACAGCATCATGTAAGCCTTGACCTTGTCGGTGATGCTGAAGGAGGCCAGCAAGGCAAGCGGGATCAGCAGCGTGGTCAGCAGCACCATGGTCAGCGACAGGCCGTCGATGCCCAAGTGGAAGGTGGAATGGATTACCTCGTACCAGGGATACTGCTCCTCGAACTGGAAACCGGCTACATTTGGCTGGAACAAAATCCACAGCCAAATGGACAGGCCGAGCGGCACCAGGCTGGCAAGCAGCGCCGTCCATCGGATCAGCTTCACCCGGTCCGCAGGCAGGCACAGCACAACCAGCGCCGCCAGGATGGGGAAGAAGAGCAGAGCAGAGAGTAGATGATTAGAGAGAAAGTCCATAGTCTGCCTTCTATTTTGGCAGGAGGAAATACAGGGCCGCACCCACCAAGATCAGTACAGCCACCGATGAGACCAGATAAGCCTGGATGCGGCCCGCCTGGGTGAAGCGCAGTTTATGGCCGCTCCACTGGAAGACTTCGGCGGTGCCATTGCCCAGCAGGTTATTGATGAATGGCAGGTCGAAGCGCTGCCGCAGGAACGTGCCGATCCCGAGCGAGACACGCGCCACGCCATGCAGGATACCGTCGATGACGGTGCGGTCCAGCCATTGGGAAGTGAATACTTCGCAAACCCACACCAGCGGCTTGACGATGAAGAAAGCGTAGAATTCATCGAAGTAGTATTTATTCTTCAGGAGCGTGTGCAAGGCACCGAATCTCTCCAGCGGATCCCGCTCCCCGGCAGCGACGTTCCGGTAAACCAGCCAGCCCAACCCGAGCCCGACTCCCGCCACCCCGAAGGAGGTCAGCAAAGGCCAGAAGCTGAACGCCACTGCTGCCGGCTCCTCGAGCAGCGTCGCCCCAACGAAACCGTGGAACCAGCTGGGCGGCAGATTCAAACCCAAAAAGTCCTGTGGGATGCCGACCCAGCCGTAGCCGATCGCAAAAACCGACAGGATCACCAGCGGTAGAGTCATCGTCCAGGGTGTCTCGGAGGCGTGTTCGGCAGCTTTGGTGCGCGGCTTGCCCAGAAACGTCAGCGTGATCTGGCGCATGGTATAGAAAGCCGTCAGCAGCGCGGCAACCGCCAGGGTAATGAAAATCAGCGGGTTGTGCGCAAAGGCCTCGGCCAGGATCTCGTCCTTCGACCAGAAGCCAGCGGTGATGAGCGGGAAACCCGAAAGGGCAAACCCGCCGACCAGGAAGGTCCAAAAAGTAATCGGCATTTTCCTGCGCAGGCCGCCCATGTTGAACATATCCTGCGGGTCCGTGTGTTCGCCGGTATGCATTGCGCCATGTTCCACGCCGTGGATGACCGAGCCGGAACCCAGGAACAGCAGCGCCTTGAAGAAGGCGTGCGTCACCAGGTGGAAAGCCGCCGCGACGTATGCGCCCATGCCCAGCGCGGCAATCATATAACCGAGCTGCGAAATCGTCGAATAGGCCAGCACGCGCTTGATATCGTTCTGCGCCACGGCGATGGTGGCTGCAAACAGGGCCGTAAACGCCCCGATAAAGGCGACGATGCTCATGGTGGTGGTCAGGGTATGGCCGTCGAAGTCCGCCGTGAACAGCGGGAAGATACGGATGACCATGTAGACACCGGCTGAGACCATCGTGGCCGCATGGATCATGGCCGAGACCGGCGTAGGGCCTTCCATGGCGTCCGGCAGCCAGACGTGCAGCGGCCACTGCGCGGACTTGCCGATGGTGCCAATGAACAGCAGCAGGCCGATCAAGCCGGCGGCAGTCAGGCCGAAAATGGCCGTCGGCGTGCTGGCAAGTTTGTGAAGAACATCCGGGTTGTAGAAAATGGCGCGGTAGTTCAGCGTGCCGGTTGCTGAATACAGGTAGACAATCCCGAGCAGCATGAACACGTCGCCGATGCGGGTGGTCATAAAGGCTTTGACGGCCGCATCGCGCGCAGATTTTTTGGCATACCAGAAGCCGATCAGCAGGTACGAGCACAGGCCCATGATCTCCCAGCCGACGAAAAGCGTCAGCAGATTGTCCGAGACCACCAGCGTGTACATACCAAAGGCGAACAGGCCAATAAACGCGAAGAAGCGCGAATACATCGGCTCGATCGACATGACCGTGTGTTTATGGCCGGCCTGTGCATCCGTAAGGCTCGCGCCATGCGGCGGCAGGCCGGGCTGGTCATGCTCGGCGGCAGGCTGGCCGAAATTGTGGTAACCGATGCTGTAGATGAAGATCATCAGCACCGTCCAGCCAACGAAGAACAGCGTTACAGCTGAAAGCGGGTCGACCAGCACTCCCACCTGCAGGAACGAATCAGCGGTCGGCAGCCAGTTAATGGCGCTGGCGAAAACATTTTTACCAAATTCTTCTGTCCGGAGCGCGCTAACAAAAACGAGCATACTCCCCAGCCACGAAAGCGCAGCCGCTCCCACCGCAATGCTGTGACTCAGGGCGTTGCTGCGATTGGTGAATAGCACGATCAAAAAGAAAGCCAGCAGCGGTGGGAGGGGAATCAGCCAGATGATTGTTTCAGTTGCCATAAAAGCTCTCTTGAAAATAAACGGCGATTTTTATTAATGGGACACGGAAGAACACGGAATACACGGACTTCTTAAAACCCTGAAAATCAGGCTTTTTGGAATTTACTATGGTCTTTGACATAAAGGACGGATTTCATGGTTTTTCATAAAAAGCTCTTTTCCGTGTTTTCCGCGTATTCCGTGTCCGATTTTAGGGTTTTAAACACATTATTCGAGACATGGAACACGCGGATTTTTTAAAAAGCCTTGAAATCATTTCTTTGCCCAGGCTAACGAACCTTTGCGCTCATTGTCATAGATTTTTCGCTTGAAGCTCGAAGTTGGACCGAAGTTAAGCACATAACCAACTTCAAGATCGGTCGCTTTGAGATAGTTTAATAATTGCGCTTCATGTTCATCAATGATTTGTTTTGCGGCTTTAAGCTCAAGCAAAATCACATTATTAACAACGATATCGGCAAAATATTCGCCAACCAATTGACCGTGAAAATAGACTTGGATCGGTCTTTGTATCTCAATTTTGAAACCGGCTTCTCGCAAGGCAATCGCCAGAGCATTTTGATAAACTTTTTCGTTGAAACCATATCCCAATTCCTGATATACCTTGAAAAAGACTTCAAGAATATTTTCACTCAGATCGGCATATTTGCTCTCGAATTTAGGATGCATCTCTTTTGACTGACTCATTGCTATTTTCTCCATGTTTCCGTGTATTCCGTGTCCTGCACCAGAATTACCACTTCATCAAATCAATCTCATCCGCGATGACGGTGTTGCGACGGCGGTAGACGGAGATGACCAGCGCCAGACCAACGGCCACTTCCGCAGCGGCAACGGCAAAGACGATAATTGCAAAGACCTGCCCGGCCATCATCGCGGGGTCGCCGTATCGCCAGAATGCGACCAGGTTGATGTTGACTGCATTGAGCATCAGTTCAATACCGAGCAGGATAGCGATGGCATTGCGGCGCGCCAGGACGCCGAACAGGCCAATGCTGAACAATGCCGCAGATAAATATAGGTACCAGGATAACGGGATCATACGTCTCCTTTCAGCAGACACTCAGGCCTGCCCCTACTCCTTGTTTCTGGCAACGTAGACTGCGCCAATCAGTGCTGCCAGCAGCAGCACCGAGGCTACTTCGAACGGTAGGACAAACAGGTCCGGCGAGACGAGGGCGTTGCCCAACGAAAGCACCGTATCGCTGCTGACGGGGACCACCGTCGTCTTCACGGGCATCTTGTCGACGATGGCAAACAACCCGCCGAAGGTTAGCAGGCTCAACACTGCCCCCACCGGCCAGGAAGCATTCAACTGCGGCCCGTGGTCGAGCATATCCCTGCGGGTGAGCATGACGGCAAAGATGAACATGATCGCGATTGCGCCAATATATACCACCACCTGCACGACGGCCAGGAAACCGGCTTCGAGCAGGACAAATAGAACCGCCACACCGAACAGCGCAGCGATCAGCCACAGGGCGGCGTGGACCAGGTTACGGGTCGTAACGACCATCAGGGCCGAGGCGACGATCAACGCTGCACACACAATAAAAATGATCTGCTGGGCTATATCCATGACGTGTGTGCTCCTCGTCCTACCGGTGCGCTGCCTGGGCCACAGGCCGGGCAGCTTCTTCCGCCTTGCGCTGGCGGCGGGCATGGGCACGCAAAATTTCGATCGTGATCAAGCAGAGAACCACATTCGACAGGAACATGCCAGAGACATATACCCAAGTGGGGGTATCAGCCAGCAGGCGGTTGACCACCGCCGTTAGCATCAATAATACAAAGGACAGCGGCGTCAGGAATTTCCAGTTGAAAGCCAGCATATGGTCGATGCGGATACGTGGGATGGTGTACTTGATCCACATGATCACCCAATAAAAGAAAATTCCTTTGGCGACAACATTGAACGCTCCGACGAGCGCATATTTCTCGCCCCACGGCAAAGGCCAGGCCCAGCCGCCAAAGAACAGGATGCCGATGAAGGCGCCGAACGTAAACGCGTGCAATAACTCTCCTGCATAGAACAGGCCGAACTTCATGCCCGAGTATTCGATGTGGTAACCGGAGACGATCTCAGATTCGCCTTCGTTCAGGTCGAACGGTGTGCGCCCCAGCTCGGCAAGTGCAGCCACCAGGAAGATCAACACACCCAGCGGTGAAAGCCAGAAAAACCACACGCCGCTCTGCGCTTCGGTAATCGTTTTCAGGCTCAACGAGCTGGCAAAGATGGCCGGGATCAACAGCGCCACGATCATCGGGATCTCAAAGGAAAGCATGGTGGCCACCTGGCGGTAGGCGCCCAGCAAGGCATATTTATTGTTCGAGGCCCAGCCCGCCATGATAATTGAAAGCGTGCCGATTGCCCCCGCGGCCACCAGATACAGCAGGCCCACATTCAGGTCTGCGCCGTAGATCGTGGCCGCCAGCGGGATGATGGCCCACAGGAAGACCACCGAGGCCAGCGAGAGGATCGGGGCCATATTGAAAACCACTTTATCCGCTCCCTTGGGGGTGATGTCTTCTTTAATGATCAACTTGATGATATCGGGGAAAGGCTGCAACAGGCCAAACGGCCCAACACGGTTCGGGCCAAGCCGTCCCTGGAAGCGCGCCACCACCTTACGTTCCAGCCAGACCAGCATGATATCCAGCACCATCGCCGCAGTGATCAGCACAACAATCCCGACCAGGTTGAGCAATAGATTCGCCAGCACTTCCGGTAACCCCCAACCGGTGAGTAACTTAATCAAAAAATCGGAAATCATTTTAATTGGATCGGTCAGGAATAAATCCATGCAGCTTTCCTCCGGAACTGTGCCGCTCACAAAGTCCTGAAGCATATAAGGAAAAGGCTGGAGGGAGTACCCTCTCAGCCTTTGGTTGAGTACTTATAAGTTTAGATCCACTCCAACATGCCTTTACGCCAGGTGTATAAAAGCCCCACAATCAGGATCATGATAAAAACGACGCCCTCGATCACCGCAAATAAGTCCAACGCTTTCAATGACAATGCCCACGGAAATAAAAATACCGTTTCCACGTCGAACACCAGGAATACCAGCGCAAAAATGTAATACTCGGCCTTGAACTGCACCCAGCTATCCCCCACCGTTTCCATGCCGCACTCATAGGTGCTTTGTTTGATCGGGTTCGGTTTCTTCGGAGCGATTATCGCTGAAAATACAATTGGCACAATCGGGACAATCGTCCCCACCACAAGGAACAATCCGATATAGAGCCAGGGGCTTAGCATAAATAACTCCTTCAGGATCGGGCTTTTATCGCAAACCGGCCAGCGTCATTTTATCATATGCGCAGTTTTATAGGGATCAGACCCTATAGGCTCTCTGAGTGAACATGCTTTCTCCTGCCTACCCCCTGATCCGTTTCCACAGCCACTTCAGCGCCTGCTCCAAAAACGGCAGGCCAAGCACCGAACTGAGGAACGTCCCCGCCACCCCGAGCCAGCGCGCCGGCCCGGCCGCGATCCCGAACAAGGAGGTGGCTTCGATCTCGATCACCTGCGCCGAAAGGGGTTGGCGGCTTTCCTGCCCACCATTCCTGGGGACAAAATGCAGGAACAACCATACCGTTCCGCGATATTTGCCCGGGTCCGTCGGGCGGATGCTCCAGAAGAACAGGGCCGTCTGGCCGGGCTGCAAAGGCTCGCTGGCCATATCTGGCGGGTGGACCTCCATGCCGGCCATATCCAGGCGCGCTTCAGCCAGCACGTTATGCGTATCGTACAAGTTGGGAATGTTGAGCACCTGTCCCTGGATGACGTTCCCGGCGACGGAAGCGGTGGGCGTGAGATTGCCCTGCGCATCCACTTCCAGTGTCAGGCGCACCACATCCGAATCCCCCGCGCGGATGGTGGGCGGAAACTCCAGGGTCAGCAGGCGCGTTTCCGGCACAGCCGGCACTTGCACCGAAATCGATTCAGTTGGCGCGGGAGCAATGCGCGTGGCAAGCGCCTGCCCGGGCTGCGGCGCACCAGCCGAGGTGCTCAAGCCGCAGGCCAGTTGCAGGCTCAACAACCCCAGGAAGAGGGCTACGAAGAACGCGGGGAAACGCCTGAAGCTGTGTTGCCGCGCAAAACCCAGCAGCATGCTGACCATCTTGAAACCGATCTTCTGCCCGTGATACGACTCGAGCAGCCAGATGCGCTTTAACTCCGCGACATCGTCTTCCAAAGTGACACCCCAATAGCATCCCCTTTGGGGACAGTGTGTGTGCTTGCGGACTGCCCCCGTGCCGACGACTTTTCCGTCATCCAGCACGACCAGGAACTGGCCGCGGTTTTCGGTATAGATTTCCCGGTAGTTATCCACGTCGTTCAGCTCGTGCTCTCCGACCTGCATCTTGATAAACTCCTCGATAGTCTTCTCAGGCGCGAAAATGTGCTGGGCCACGGCGCAGATGACGCATTTCGCGTCGGCGATTTGATCAGGCTGGATGGGCAGGATTTCAACCATACTTTCAATTGTAGCATCATGAGGGTGGGAATTGTCATCAGGGGAACTTTCAACCTACCCTCGGCGTCGAGATTCTACATCCAAAAGGAGGGCCTATGAGATAACTTTCCCCGAACCAACAAAACGATTCATTTTCCAGTACGTTGTGAACTCACGCCGATTTCACACGCTCTTCTGGAAACCGGTTGATAGACACTGAATATCAACCTGCGCCGTGTTTGATATTTCTGAAGGAGAAGAAGAATGTCAACCAAACGTTTTGCATGTTTTCTGACGCTGGTCGCGACGGTCGTCCTTGCGGCTTGCGGACCTGCAGCAACATCTGTGCCAACAGAAGAAAGCCTGTATCCAGAACCAGTAGGAAGCGCGCCGCCTGACGACTTTGTTCCTGCTCCTGCCGCTACTGAAGCGCCTACCCAGCAGCCGCCCGCCACTCAGTCAGCCGAGGGTGATATGTTCTTCCAGAACTATGGCGTCAACCCTTCCGTTGATACCAGGGACGATAATTTGTCCACCTTTGCACTGGATGTGGATACTGGTTCGTACACTGTTGCCCGGCGCTATATTAATGATGGCAACCTTCCGCCGAAAGATGCCATCCGTGTGGAGGAGTTTGTTAATTATTTCGATCAGGGCTATCCAAACCCGCCGGAGCACCACGCCTTTGCCATCAATATCGACGGCGCTTCCACGCCGTTTGGCCAGATGGAACACGATCAGATGATGCGGGTTGGCATTCAGGGATACGCCGTCCCGGCTGAGATACGCAAGAGTGTCTCGCTGACCTTTGTAATTGATGTATCCGGTTCGATGGACAGGGAAAACCGCCTGGGGCTGGTCAAGCAATCGCTGCAATTGCTGGTTGACCAGCTTGATTCGCGTGACCGCGTCAGCATCGTCGCATTTGGTTCGCGCGCACATGTTGTGCTGGAGCCAATCGCCGCGGACGATAAGGATACGATCATGAACGCAATCCAGTCTTTGGAGCCAGAGGGCGTCACCAACGCCGCGGAAGGCCTGCGCCTGGGATACAAAATCGCCTCCGAAAATTTCAATTCAGAAGGCGTCAATCGCGTGATCCTGTGCTCGGATGGTGTTGCCAATGTGGGCGAGACGGGGGCAGGGTCGATCTGGGAGTCGATTCAGAAATATGCCAAAGAAGGCGGCATCACGCTGTCCACGATGGGCTTTGGCATGGGCAACTATAACGACGTACTTATGGAGCAACTGGCCGATAACGGTGATGGTTCCTATGCTTATATCGATACCATTGACGAAGCCAAACGGCTTTTCGTTGATGATCTAACCGGAACGTTGCAGGTGATTGCCATGGATGCCAAGGTGCAGGTGGAATTCAATCCGGACGTGGTTAAGAGCTATCGCCTGGTGGGTTACGAAAACCGGGCCGTGGCCGACGACCAGTTCCGCAACAACAGCGTGGATGCCGGCGAGATTGGGGCCGGGCACAGTTCCACCGCCCTGTACGAGATCAAACTTAAGCCGGGCGCCAGCGGCAAGATAGCGACGGTGTCCTTGCGCTGGAAAGACCCGGATACGCACGAAGTCGTGGAGATGTCGCGGGATTTTGAGACGGGCCAGATGGCCCGGGACTTCCGTGAGACGGACGCGCATTTCCAATGGACGGTGATTGTGGCCGAGTATGCTGAAATCCTGCGTCAGAGTTACTGGGCGCAAGGCACCAACCCTGGCGACCTGCTTAGCGAAGCCCGGCGTGTCAGCGGCCTGCTGCCCGAAAATGCGGACGTAAGCGAATTCGTTGACCTGGTGCGCCAGGCCAACCGGCTTTCCGATAATTAGTGCCAGTGAGTGCGTCGCATAGCAGCATCCCCTTCAGGGGACCTGCCGGACGGGATTCTCTGTTAAACGGGCAAAAACCCAGGGTAACCGCCAAGTTCCGGCTAAAAAGGTGCGACGCACTCCTCCCGTCAGCGTGCATTATGGCCCAGGGATGGAAGCTGGTCCCGAGGGCGGATCGACCGGGAGTATAAGCGGCGGCAAGAGTGGTTGTGTAAAGTCCATATCCTTGAGCAGGTCGCCAAGCTGGGGCGCGTCCTCACGCACGGTCGGGCGTGAATCGGGGCGTCCGTCCGTCTTCGGGTCGATCCGGCTTCCACCGAGAAAGATGTCTTCAATAAACTTCAAGTAGGCATCGTGGCTGAGAATCTGATGGTCAATGAAACCCTTCTTCGCATATGGGCTGATAACGAGGCCCGGTACGCGTAAGCCGTAGCCGTTCTGGTCCACCGTCGGCGGGACAACATGGTCATAAAAACCGCCCCAGTCGTCCCACGAAAGGAAGATGACGGTGCTATCCCATTCCGGGCTTTGCATAATAGCGTTGATTAAGCCAGTAACATAGGCCTGCCCGGCATGAATGGAAGCCGGCGGGTGCTCGCTGATTGCGTTTTCAGGTGTGATCCATGAGACGGAGGGCAGGCTTCCGTCTTTCAGGGCAGCGTAAAAACTATCGATCTTCTGGATGTGGTCGAGCTGGTTGTCCTGGTGGACATCGGTGAAGTTGGGCAGCGGGTTCCAGATGCCGGGGACTTTGAGTCTTAATAGCTTCGGCCCGCAGAACATGGCGTCATCGGAACAGTCCGGCTCAACGCCTTCGGTCAGGTAGTAACCCCAAGTGACATTATTCTTAAAAAGCAGGTACGTCAGGTCGGTCCAGGCATAATCTTTTTTCGTCCCGCCGGCAAACAGACCTCGCCCTGGCTTATCGAGATCGCTGGTGCAACTCATTGGATCATTGGGATTGCTGCAGGAGGCCGACCAGCCGGAAACCATGAAGAGATGCTCGGGCAGGCTCCACGAAGCGTTTGGCTCGAACAAGTGGTCCTGCAGGACGAAGTTCTGTGCGTATGCCCAGTAGTTGGGGATCTCACGGGCATCGTGCCAGCCCATGACGTCCGGGCCTTGCGAGCCGGAGGTACAGCCGGGCGCATTAGGGTTACGGCAGAAGCCGCGGCGCCCCTGCAGGACGGATTGGATAAAGCCATCCATTTTGCCGCCGTCAATATCCATGACGGCGGGCGATGAACCATGCGGCCCGCCGTGATTGATATCGTTTGGGTCGTGAAAGGGCTTGATACACTGCCCCGTTTTGGGGTCGTAGAGGCAGACGGTCGGCACGCCGTTTTGCATGGGAATGCCGTCTGCGCCAGGGTAGGTGCCGAAGTAATGGTCGAACGAGCGGTTTTCCTGCATGATGATGACGATGTGCTTGATCTTCAAGCGCGCGACGGTCAGGTTTATTGAGACGGGTGCATTGGGCGTATTCGTCACCGGGCTTGTAGAGCTGCTTCCAGCAGGCACATTAGTACTTGTTTGCCATGCTGATCCAGTATTCGCATGCGGTGCAGCCCAGGCGCAGGCATCCAGCAAGATGCCGATCAGCAGGAGTCTCAGCAGATTTCCCTTTTTGAACATAAGTCATCCTTTTCTGGCGGATTGACCGCGAAGAATACTTTTATCATAACAATACAAAATAAATGGAGCATTAGTAGATTGTAAAATGACTGTAAAACGGGCAGGCAATTTATAAAGTTCACCCGCCCGTTTTCTTCAAGTTTGCTGCAGGTCCTCCTGGGAGTAAGTTGCGCCTGCATGTATAATATCAAAAATAATATCCTTGAAAGGTGACCCATTTATGAGTATCAATGCTGCTTCACCGAATAAGCCCAGGGGCCTGGAATCAAAATGGAAAGTGCTCATCTCCGTGATGTTCGGGGTTTTCATGATCATCCTGGACTCGACGGTTGTGAACATCGCCTTCCCAACGTTACGCCTGCAGTTCGGCGCCAGCCTGGCAGACGCCCAGTGGGTGCTTAGTATTTACGTGCTGGCGCTGGGCGTCACTACGCCGGTTTCCGGTTTCCTGGCCGACCGCTTCGGGATCAAGCGTATGTATCTGCTGGGTCTGGCGCTCTTTACCCTTGGCTCGGTACTGTGCGGGCTGGCGCCCTCGCTGGGCATGTTGATCGTGGCGCGCGCGCTGCAGGGTTTCGGCGGCGGGATTGCCCAGCCGCTCGGGCCGGCGCAGCTCTTCCGGGCCTTCCCGCCCAAAGAGCAGGGCACGGCCCTGGGCCTGTTCGGCATTGCGCTGGTGGTAGCCCCGGCGCTGGGGCCGATCCTGGGCGGCTGGCTGGTGGACCTGGGCATCTGGCGCGCCATCTTTTTCATCAACGTGCCGATTGGTATCCTGGGCGTGTTCCTGGGTTCGCGCTTCCTGCTGGATTACCGTGTGGAGAAACGCCCGTCTTTTGATCCGTATGGGCTGATCACCGCCGTGGCCGGTTTTGGCGCGGTGTTGTATGCCGCCAGCGAGGCCGAGATCTACGGCTGGACCGGTTCTACAACGCTGCTAATCTTCGGTTTTGGCCTGCTTATGCTGGCAGTTCATGCCGTCATTGAGCTGAAGCTGGCCAGAGAGCCCATGCTGGACTTGCGGCTTTTTGCCAATCGAATCTTCCTGAACGCCAGCTTGGTCGGCTACGTTGCCACCGTAGCGCTATTTGGGGCGGAATTCCTGATGCCGGTCTATCTACAGTCGTTCCGCGGGCACACTGCCCTGCAAACTGGTTTCATTTTGCTGGCTGTGGCCGCCACGGCCGGCATCGCCACCCCGCTGGCCGGGCGCTTGTACGACAAGATCGGCCCGCGTATGATCATGGTCACGGGCTTCGCGATTCTATGCGTCAACACCTGGCAACTTTCCCAGATCCAGGCCCTGACGCCGATCAGCTATATTATCTTTCTGCTGGCGTTGCGTGGGCTGGCCATCGGGCTGACCCTGCAGACTTCCTTTGTGACCGCGCTGGGCGCCATCCCGCTCAACCAGCTGCCGCGCGGCTCGTCTTTGCTGAACAGCACGCGTTTTGTAGTGCAGGCTGTCTCGGTGGCGGCGCTGGCCACCATCCTGGTCAGCAATCTTTCGGCGGATGTCAAGGCACAGCAGCAGAAGATGCAGGATTCTCAGACGATGACCACGGCCGCCTTCGGCGTGTGTGAGACACCCGGCGTAGCCCCCCAGGACAACCTGCCGCCCGGAATCTCACCCCAAACACCGGACGTCATGAAAGCGAAGATCATCAGCGGGCTGAAAGAAGTCTGCGACGAGAGCATGGGCGGCTTCGAAGCAGCCTACCGCATCACCTTCTTTGCCTCCATCGGCGCGCTGCTGCTGGGCGCGCTGCTACCCGGTTGGCCCGGCAAGTGGAGCGGCCGCGGCGGGTCGCAGGCCGGGCTGCCCGAGGGACAGGAAAGGCGCACAGTGCGTCATTTGGGGTAGATCTGGAGTGCGTCGCACCTGACGGGTGGACCTTTGCCCGTTAAACGGGGTCGGTTCGGGCTAAGGAATCCCCTCGTTAAATCAGGTGCGACGCACTCGCTTGTGTTAAAATGATTTTATGGGTCGGAGAAAAGTGCCTTTTCTGGCGGGTTATTATTACCATATTTACAACCGTGGGGCGCATCGGTTGGGGATTTTTCGCACGGATGCCGATTATCGTTTTCTCCTGAAGTTATTGAAAGAGCACTCCACAAAAAATGAAATTTCGATCCTGGCATACTGCCTGATGCCCAATCACTATCATCTACTCCTGCGCCAGGATGGTGACCTACCGATTAGCGTTTTCATGCGGGCAGTTTTCAACGTTTACTCGAAGGTATTCAATTCAAAATACAAGCATTCCGGCACCTTGTTTGAAGGGCCTTTCAAAGCGATCTGGGTGGATAGAGCCGAATATCTTTTTCATTTGTGCCGTTATATTCATCGGAATCCAATGGACGCCGGGCTGGCGGCAAATTTAGAAGACTGGCAATATTCGAATTATCTGGAATTTGTTGGGAAACGTAACGGGGCGCTGGTGGACAAAGAATTTGTAAGGGAAAGTTTTGGCACAGCCAAGGATTATGAGGCCTTCGTTTTGGATTATGTCCCGCCTGAGAAAACCGAAAAGGTTTTGCGCCATTATTTATTTTGGTAAGGGTGTGTGCGTCGCACCTGGTGGGTGGATTCTCGTCCGTTAAACGGAGTCGGTTTGGGCTGAAGCTATCTTCCCTTAAACAAGGTGCGACGCACTCTTTGCGATCAAGGCGTCAATGTTATCCAGCCTCCACAGCCGCAAAAGCTGGAAGCGCACGACCGTGATGCAAATCAGACGCGCCAGCAGGTTGGGCACGCCGGGGGAGCGGGCCTGGAAAGTGATGCGCAGATGGGTCCCACCGCTCCGGGTCGGGGAGAACGTATATGTCATCCATAGTGAGACGGAAGTTCCGCGCGGTGTGTGCGAAACGGTAAAATATTCGAAAGGGTGATGGTCGAGCACATCCTCCACCACCACCTGGTCTTTGCCGTGCACACAGTGGTTGCGGGCGCCCGCGCTGCTACGCCCGGCGACCCGCAGTATCGGGATGATCTGGCTGTGCATCCACTGCCCGCGTTTGGCGGGTTCGTTGAACCACTCCCAGATCACGGCCGGCGGGGCGGCGTAGTCATATTCCAGCACCTGGTGCGCTTCTGCTGGTTCGACCACGACGTGGCGCGCTGCGGCCAGTTCCTTATAACGCGCATGCAGGTCCATACTGTAGGTCTGCACTTCGCCCAGGTGTTCGTAGCTTTCGGCCTGCTTGTGCAGCCCCTCCGGCCGAATGGCAAGCTGCTCCAGGCTCTGCCCGGTAAAGAGAGCGTAGCCGCGCCAGCCGGTCTTTTCGCTGACCTGGTTTTTGAGCAGGCGGTGGATCAAATTGACGTCCGAACCGACCAGTTCTTTCGTCCCGGCGATCTCCTGAATGAAATAATCACCATAATGCAGCAGGAACTTCAAGTCAAGCGTGGGGATGGCCCGGCAGGCGCGGCACTCGCAGGTGGTGCGGTGCGAGGCCAGGTCGCGCCGGTCGCGGAAGGCCACGTAGGTGCTTTCGATCAACTCCAGCAGCGCTTCGCCGCGTTCGACCCGCGCCTCGGGCACATACGCGAAGACGGCATCCCCCTCGATCTTCGAAATCGTCAGCCGGGCCTTGAAGCGTGTGATGATCGACTCGAGCAGTTCGCCCAGGATGGCCTGGGCGTGCTCCAGCTCCGTCCCGGCAACAAAAGAGGTATAGCCTGAAATATCGGCGAGAACCAGGTAGCCGTGCTGGGTAATGGAGCTCATAATCTTCCGGTTCCATTCCTTAATGTGTCATTGCGAGCCGCCGTTCTCGGGCGGCGTGGCAATCTCGTCTATTACCAGCCAATTGTTTGCAAGTTAGACGAGATTGTTTCGTCGTTGAAGAACGCTCCTCGCAACCCGGCACCTGCGGTTCTGGGCAGGTGTGACAGGTTTGCTCATCTTCCCAACCTGGCCCGCTCTTCCTCGGCCATACTCTCTTCGAGTTTTTTGAACAATGGGCCGGGCTGGCGCAGGGTGGTGCCGGGCTGCAGGCTGCTGGGCTGCCATTGTTTGGGACGGGGCTCAGCCCCGTCCGAAGCGGTTTTATATCTCAATACATTATGCTCGCCAAGCGAGTCTTTGACCGTCTCAATGTACTGCTCGCCGTACAGCGGAGTGTCGTAGCCGAGGAAGGTGTGCAGCTTTTCGGATGTAAACGGTAGGAAGGGTGCGAACAGTATCTTGAGCGAGTCGATGGCTTTCAGCGCGGTGTAGACGCTCTTCGCCGCAGCCTCCCTGTCGGTTTTGATCTCGAACCACGGGGCATTGGTGTCGAGGTATTTGTTGACCTCGGTCGCCAGGCGCATGGCTTCACCCAGTGCGGCGCGCAGGTGCACGGCCTCCAGCTCTTTGCCGACGGATTCGAACCCGGCCTCGATAACGGCCAGCAGGCTCAGGTCGGACGGGCGTAATGCGGCAGGGTCCAGTTCGGGGATGCGCCCATCCCAGTGTTTGTAACAGAAGGCCAGCACGCGGTTGGCCAGGTTGCCCCAGGTGGCCACCAGCTCGTTGTTGTTGCGCGCCACGAACTCGTTCCAGTCCCAGTCGCTGTCCTTGGCTTCGGGCATGTTGACGGTCAGGTAGTAGCGCAGCGCGTCCGGGTCGTAGCGCGTCAGGAAGTCGCGCCCCCAGACGGCCCAGTTGCGCGAGCCGCTGATCTTCTGGCCTTCCAGGTTCATGAACTGGTTGGCGGGCACGTCGTACGGCAGCGTGAGCCTGGCCTTTTCGCCCGTAAATATTTCCGCAAATTGTTCGCCCGCGCCCATCAGTTCGGCAGGCCACTGCGAGGTATGGAAGAAGATGTTGTCCTTGCCGATGAAATAGAATTGCTTCGCCGCCGGGTCCATCCACCAGTCTTTCCAGGCATCTTTCTTCCCCGAAACCTGGCTCCATTCGATGGCTGCGGAGAGATACCCGATGACGGCCTCGAACCAGACGTAGATGCGTTTGCTGTCCCAGCCTTCGACCGGGATGGGGACCCCCCAGTCCAGGTCACGGGTGATGGAACGCGGCTTGAGTCCTTCGCTTTCGATCTTTCCAAGCGATTCGCCCAGCACGGTATCGCGCATGTGAGGCGCGCGCTCGCGCAGGAAGGCTTTGACGTCGGGTTCCAGCTTGGAGAGGTCTAGATAGTAATGCTCGGTGTCGCGCAGTTCGAGCGCGCCGTCGCCCGTTTTGGCGCGCGGGTTGATCAGTTTTTCGGGCTCGAGCACGTTGCCGCAGTTGTCGCACTGGTCGGAGCGCGCACCTTCGAAGCCACAGATGTAGCAGGTGCCTTCCACGTAACGGTCGGGCAGGAACTTGTCCGCGCTGGGGGAGTACCACTGCTTGCTGAACTGTTTGAACAGAAAGCCGTTCTTCTCGAGTGCCAGGAACATGCTTTGCGAAACCTTGAAATGATTCTCGGTATGCGTGGATGTGAACAGGTCGTAGGAAATGCCGGCCTGTTGGAACAGCTCAAGGAATCCGTCATGGTATTCCTTGTAGACTTCTTCGACCGGTTTGCCTTCCTTATCCGCCGCAATCACCACGGGCGTGCCGTGCGAATCGGTCCCGGAAATCATCAGAACGTTATTGCCTTTCAGGCGGTGGTAGCGCGCGACAATGTCGCCCGGCAGGTGTGAGCCGGTGATGTTGCCGACATGGATCTCGGCATTGGCGTATGGCCATGCGATGGCGATCAGGATGTTTTCGGGCATGGTGTAGCTCCATTCATTATAACGACGGTGGACCGTAGACCGTGGACGGTGTTGGACGGTCTACGGTCCACCGTCCACGGTCTGATAAAAAAAGGCTGTCCGTGTTGATGGACAGCCCGTAGAGTCGGTATGCGTATTTCTTACGCTTCCCGTGCGGCTGCCCGGATGCGGTATGGCATATCCATGTGCATTTGCATGGAGAGGGGCTGGGGAAATGTATTCATGGATGTTAGTTTACTATGTAGTCTGCCGCGTGGCAAGTGGCAGCAATCGAAGTGTTTTCATCTCCGCTTTAACCCAACCCCAGCGCTTTTACAAAATTCACAGTCATGCGAGCGGTTGCGCCCCACAGCAGCTCGCCGTCAAAAGGGAAGTAGGTGATGACGGAATGGCCCGTCTCCACGCGGACGAATTCCTGCCAGTTCTCGCGCATTGCCAGCCAGGCCAGCGGCATAGTGAAGACGCGCCCAACCTCGACGGTGTGAACCTTGAATCCATACGGCCACGGGACGACACCCACCACCGGCGTGACCACAAAATTGCTGATGGTGACCATGTCGCCCAGCCTTCCCAGCACGCGCACGTCGCCGCGCCGGATGCCGATCTCCTCTTCCGCCTCGCGCAAGGCCGTATCTTCCGGGGAATGATCCTCAGGGTCGGTCGCGCCGCCGGGGAAGGAAACCTGTCCCTTGTGGTGTTCCACCGTGTCGGTGCGGCGCGTGTAAATGACGTGCCATTCGTCTGCCCAACGTATTAATGGGATCAGCACCGCTGCGGGACGCATCGGCTTTTTAACGGTGGACTGCGCCAGTTCTGAGTAGTTGGGGTGCTCGAATTGACGCAGGCGTTGGGCGATTTCTTCTTCGGTAAGTTGATCTACCATTCCGGTAAAAATCCAGGTCTCTTTTGGGACCAGGAAGCGGGTTATTGTCGTGTGCGCACCGGGCTGCCGCAATACAGGCACTCGGCGCTCACTTCATCGATCCAGAACGCGAGTAAACCCTCGACGACGCATAATTCCTCTCCTGGCTATTATGGTGCGGGCTGGAAATGCAGCAATTCGACCTGGCTGTCCAGATTCAGGGGCAGGGATATCCCCAGGAGGCTGAAACTGGCTGAATCGACTTGCATTTTAAGCAGGCCAACATTCAGTGCAAACCACTGGGTACTGCGGCCAGTGATTGTGCCGCTTACAGGCTGACCATTGACAGTTCCCGTCACCAGGCTTTCGGCTACGCATATCACTTTGAGCGCCTTTGGATAAGTGCCTGCAATAACGGTAATGGCATCAAAAGCCGCAGCTCCAAACGCAGTGGTCTGGCAGGTCAGCGTCAGGGGCGACTTGTTCAGCACAAGGCTGAAGTTGTTGCCCTGAAACGGAACATTGGCGCTGCCGGAAAGGTTGTAAATCCCTGTCCATTGCAGACCCCAGTTAACACTTTCAAAAGCTGCCTGGCTGGGTGCAAGCACGCCCGAAACATATTGAACATTCAGCGTCCCGAGGGTGACGTTATTCAAGAGCAGACCGCCCACTACCGATGGGAAACTGCGAATGACCCCGTTGTCACAGTCGACCAGCGTGCGGCTGAATCCACCGGTGGCCAGATTAGTAACATCCACCTTGGCTTGCTGGCCGCTGACTTCTGCAACGATCATGTTGATCTGTAACGACCGTCCTTGCGCGTTGACCCGATACAACCAGCCCTGGCCCGTTTTAACTGGATAAAGAATATTATTGCAAGGCTGTGCGATGCTCGTGGCAGTGGGGGGCAGGGGTAGCGGTGTGAATGTAGGCAGAGGTGTTGAGCCCGGTAGCGTCGGAATCGATGTAGCTCTCGGGGTTGATGTGCGGATAGGTACTGCACCAGCGGGTAAGGTAACGGTCGGAATCGACGTAGTTCCCGGGGCAGACGTGGGAGTAGAGGTTGCCCTCGCGCCCGGTATGGTGGTGGCTGTGGTGAAGAAAAAAACCCCTCCCGGTGTGGACGGAGTAATTTCAAGCGTGACCAGCGGCAAAGGGCTTACAGTCGCCTGATAGGCAAAAGTGGGCATAGATGGCAAGCCGGGTATACCGGCTACACCTTTGATATTGAAATATTGGGCAGTAATGGGCAGGAAATATTGCAGCCCAAACAGGATGCCGACGGCACAGATGGCGATCAATAAAATCCTGTAAATCTTGTCCATGTTATTCTTCTTCCGGCTCTTCCGGATCCAGTGTTTGCTCGCGGAGCAGATCGGCGGCGCGCTCGTCTTCGCTTGGTTCGATGCGGCGGGCAAAAACCAGAAAACCTGTATGAGCCACCATTCGGTCGGTAGGGCGCAGGCGCGAGGGCTCAGCTTTGTAATAGCGCAGCAGAATTTCGCACATCTCGATAAAGGCGAACTTGTTGCGGCGCAGCGCGTGCAACAATTTCTCAACTTGATTATACGTCGGGATCAGGCTGCAGAAAAACCCGCCGGGTTTGAGCGCAGCCCGCACCTGAGGAATGTAATCATACGGGTTGGCGACATCCAGGAAAAAGGCGTCGGCATCGGTCTCGTCGAACCCCTCGGCGATGTCGCGCAGTTTAAAATCCACACGCTCGGCCAGCCCCAGGCGGGCCAGGTTCTTGCGGGCCAGGTTTTGCATTTCGGGCCGCTGTTCATACGAGATGACTTTGCCGGTCGGGCCGACGCTGTACGCCAGGGCGATGGTCATCGACCCGGACCCGGTACCGGCTTCCATGACTCGCTGACCGGGACCGACTCCCATTGTCACCAGGATAAACCCGATCTCTTTGGGATACAGAATCTGCGTGTTGCGAGGCAGGTCTGTCAGAATATCGCCGAGCATGGGCTGCAGCAGAAAAAACGGACTGCCCATGTGGCTGAAAACCTGCGACCCCCAGGGAAGGCCAATCAGTTCGTCGTGGTTGACGATGCCGCGATGGGTGTGGAATTTTCCCCCGACGGATAACGGAAAAATGAAATGTTTGTGGCGCAGGCCAACCAGTTGAACCAGGTCGCCTTCTTGCGTATGGGAGGAGCTTAGATTCCAGGGCATGGGGGTGAGTATCCAGGTATTTAAGTAAATAAGTATCAAGTAGACAAGTATCAAGCAGGCGAACGATCGGTCACTTATTTACCTGCATACTTGTGTACTTGTTTTTTTTACGGGTTAAGATATTTCGCAAAAAAATCGGTGATCGAATTGTAAACCGTTACGCGATTTTCGTATTTCAGGACGTCATGGCCTTCATCTTCAAAGATCAGCAATTCGATGTCTTTGCCTTTCTTGCGTAGATTTTTGACCAGGTCTTCAGACTCGGCTGCCACTACGCGCGGATCGTTGCGTCCCTGCACGACCAGCATCGGGCTGGCCAGCTGGGCGAGATAGGTGCGCGGCGAGCGCTCGACTAGAAATTTTTTCTCTTCGGGTTTTTCAGGGTCGCCCAATGCGATCTTGAAGTACGGTTTCCATGTGGGCGGGATGCGCTCGCTGAAGGTAAGCAGGTCGTAAGGGCCAAACATATCGCAGGCAGCCTTCCACAGTTCCGGGTGGCGTCCTGCCAGCATAAGGGTCATATACCCGCCGTAGGAACGCCCGACAACGGCGCTGCGGCTGACATCCAGGCGCTTATCTTTCGGCAGGATCTCCTGCATAGCGTGGACGTGGTCGAGACGGTCGTTGCCGCCCCAATCGCGGTCGACGTGTTTTGTATAGGAAAGCCCGTAACCGGTGGAACCGCGCACGTTCGGGACAAAGACCGCGAATCCACGCAAGGCCAGGAACTGGATCAGCGGTATGGAAAACCAGGCGAAGTTGGGACGCTCCTGTCCCTGCGGCCCGCCGTGGATGTAATACACCACCGGGCGTGGGCCCTTGAAGCCAAGCGCCTTGGCGGGCATGTACAGCCGGGCCGAGATGCGTAAACCGTCATAGGATGTGAACGATGCATCCTCGCCCCTGGAAAGATGCTCTTCAGGGATGCCGAGTACTTTTTCGTTGGTGTGCAGGACGATTAAGTCGCGTTTCTTGCGCTCGACGGTGTAGATCTGCGTTGGGGAAACGGCAGTGGAGAAAGAGAGCGTAAAAACGTCCAATTCCTTGTTGTATTCGTAGTGCTCCAATTTGCCGCCGTCAAGCGGCTCATCTCCCACGATGATGTTCGTCAGTTTCATCACACGTTTTTCTTCGTCGAACACGCCTTCGTACAGCCAGGAACATCCGTCTATATTATAGGCCACGGCGTAGTGATCGCCATCCAGATGCTCCAGCCCGGTCATTTCGCCGGCGCCTTCGTGCTGGGTGCCTCTCACTTTAACGGGCAACAGCGTTCCGGGTTGGTCGAGCGGAATATAACCGAGCGAGTAGGTGTCCTCGAAAACGGAGCAGGTTAACAGCACCCCGAGTCCGCTGTGAGAAAAAACAGTCGCTCCGATGCCGTTAAGCGCTACCTGCTCGCCTTCCTTGCGCAGTTCGATCGGTTTGCCGTACAAGACGGTTTTTTGCTTGCCGTTGTAATGGTAGAGCACGTTATCCCCAACCGTGTACCCGTCGCCCAGCAGGACCTTGTTGTGGTCATCGGAAAATGCACTGGGGAACGCACCCCACTGCGACTCGGCCAATTTGGTCAGTTTATTGGTGACCAGCTCTCCGCGATAAGCTTCCTGCAAAGGCTCGTCGCGCCGCTCCGCGGAAAAATAAACGGCGTCATTGTCCATATCACACAGGCTGAGATGGACGCGATAGCCGGCGAAGAAATTATCGAAGGCCGGTTCGGGGAAGCCGCCTTCCGTGGGGATGAGCATCGGCTGGTAGTTTTCGTCGCCATCGCGATCGATCATCACCAGGATTTTGCCGATATTTGGGAAAGCGTAAAAGGAATAACCGCCGATCAGATCAGGGTTTTGCAGGGCGATGTGTGGAGGCAGAAGCGGCTCCGGCACGCTGCCGCCGTAGTTCATTGCATACAGGCTCAAATGTCCCGAAAGATTGCTGAGAAAATAGATGCGTTCCGCCGCAAATTGTGGAAAGATGAACAACCGGGCAGAGAGTAGAGATTCGATTCGAGGGGACATAGGGTTTGTCCTTTCGTGAGTTTAATCTTATCATGAAAAGGCTTGCCCGATTCTCCAGCGCTTGTTATACTGCTCATTGAGGGATGGCATTGCTCGAATCTTTTTTGGCGCGATCAGGGTTGAGATAGAAGGCGAGTTTTCGTGAGCCAGCAAACAGATAATACTGATGATTTTAGACAGACCATGAGCGCAAATTTCGCTTTGATGGCCCGTATCCGCGGGGATTTTTCGGTCGAACAATTAAACGGCGCACTGGAGCGTATCCGTGGCAGGCATCCGGTTTTGTTCCAAAAAATGCCGAAGGATGGCAGCAGCCCTGTTGAGCTAAACCTTGATGCCACTCCCATATTCCCGCTGGAGGTGCTCAAAGATTGTGGAGAAACCGACTGGATCGAAATCGCCAGCGCCGAATTGCAAAGGCCTTTCCCGCCTGACGGACCCTTCGCCCGTTTTACGCTGCTGCGCCTGGACGGCTGTTCAGATCTGGTGGCCAGCTTTCATCATTGGGGTTGTGATGGAATGTCTGGCGTGTATGTGATCCGCGATATCCTGCGGCTGCTCGGTGAGCCCGCGGCAGAACTTCCGCCTGCTCCCTTTCCCGTGGATATATCAACCTTGATTCCAAAAGCGGTGACGCAAAAACTGCAAACCAGGTTGCGGGTCTGGGCGGCTGTTGCCAAACTGCGTATGTTCCTGTTCTTGAAGCATTTGCGCAAGCCGGGCCAGCCTGAGAAGGCCGTGACGCCGCGGGAGCTTTCGCAAGAAGAGCTTGCGCTCAGAATGCAGGTATGCATCCTGCCCCACAGCCTGAGCGCTGCCCAGACCGCTGCGCTGGTGGCGCGCTGTCGTGCCGAGCGCACATCGGTGCATGCGGCCATTTGCGTCGCATGGCTGACTGCTTTCGCTCAAATGCTTGAGGGCCGGCAATCCTGGACTCGAACGGCCTCCAGCCCGGTCAATATCAGGCAGCGTTTGACGCCACCAATCGGCGATACGTCTGGCCCTTATCTTGCCATTGTGGAGACCGAGGTGAATTGCGCACCGGGTCGCGATTTCTGGCAGGTCTCCCGCGAGTTCAAGAACAGGCTGAACCGGGATTCTGATGATGCCAGAATATTCCTGAAGCAGTTGAAAATTTCAAGCATCATTGCACAATTCCCAAGACCAGAATCGTATGAAGCAATTGGAAGATTGTTTAGGGGCCGCATGAAGTATGATTTTTCCATAACCAATCTGGGGCAACTTGATTTTCCGGCCCAATTTGGGCCGCTGCACATCGACGCGTTTTATGGCCCCCTGGTGAACTCTGGGGAACGAGAGCGCACGGTCGGCGTGAGCACATTGGCAGGGAAAATGACGCTAACGCTATTATTTCGAAGATCGAGAATGGATCCGGCCCGGGCCGAACAACTGATGGAACGTGCAATCGGGCTGCTTGTCCGGGCGGCTGGCTGGTAAATTGATGACAAAATGGTTCTTGACATCTAGCATTCATTTTGATAAAGTGTAGTGGTAATTGGCATGTGTTTTTGTTGTACGAAATGTAAGTTTGGGCGTTTTATGTCTGATCTTTTTTGTTTCGACTACTTGAATACATGCCGCATATCTCATCCTCTTCTGTTTCTGTAGTAAGGAGTAAAAAGCAATGAGCGAACGTGTAATTGGTACAGTTAAGTGGTTCAACGCCAGCAAGGGCTTTGGTTTCATCGAGCGCGAAGGCGGCCCGGACGTATTCGTCCATTTTTCTGCCATCGAGTCCAGTGGCTTCAAGACCCTCGACGAAGGTCAGAAGGTCGAGTTCACCATCGAGAAGGGACCCAAGGGTCTGCAGGCCGCCGAGGTAAGGCCTGTCTAATAAACTCCCCGAACTATAAAATCAAATCCCCCGTCTTTTGCGGGGGATTTTTTTATTTATTTTCGTCTGGCGCAGGCAGTTGGATGTGGCTGATTACGTCGCCAACCAATAGGAGCGCCGCGCTGCCTACCGTGCCCATCCCGGCATTCAGCACGCCCACCGGCCAGAACGTCCAGCCCATATACCAGCCGAGCGAGTCGCCCACCCAGAAACCAGCCCAGGCGAGCGCCAGATCGATTAGCAGTTTGCGGCTGTTCCCACCGCGCAGAAAATGGAATACCGATCCGTATAATGTGGATAATACGATACCGAAGAGAATGGTGGGTAAAGACATTCTTATCCTTATCTGGATGAAACGATCATGCCGCCACCCGTGACGCTATCGCCGTTATAAAAGACCGCCGCCTGGCCCGGTGTGATGTCGCGCTGGGGCGCATCGAATTTCACCCGCACCTTTGTCCCGTTTTCAAGCGGCGTCACTTCGGCCTGGGCCTCCCTGGCCGTGTAGCGGATTTTGACCTGCGCGCGGAACGGCCCCGCAGGTGTTTCTCTGCCTGTCCAGTTGACATTCAAAGCCAGCAGTTCAGACTGGCCGAGTTCATCCTGCGTGCCTACGATCAGTGTATTGCTGGCGGAATCTTTTGCAAGCACATACATCGGTTGTGCAGAAGAGTCTGAGTGTAGTAGAAGCCCCAGACCTTTACGCTGCCCAATCGTATAGTATGGCAGGCCTTGATGCTCTCCAAGCACCATGCCATCGCGGGTCATAATCTCTCCCGCAGTGGCGATTTCAGGTGCGTTACGACGAATAAAGTTGCGATAATCATCGCCGGCCAGGAAGCATAAGTCCTGGCTGTCAGCCCGCGAGGCGGTGGGCAGACCTGTCTCTGCCGCGATACGGCGGATCTCAGGCTTGGGGTAATCGCCGACGGGGAACAGCGCCCTGGCGAGCTTCTCCTGTGTCATTACATGCAGGACGTAGGATTGGTCTTTTGCCGGATCGACTGCCTTCAATAGCTCAATGCGCCCGTCGTCCGCCACCCGCCGCCGGGCGTAGTGACCGGTGGCCATATAGTCCGCGCCCAGCGCCAGGGCATGGTTCAGTAAAAATTCCCAGCGAATATGCCGGTTGCACATCAGGCACGGGTTGGGCGTCTCGCCCTTCGCGTATCCATCAATAAAGAACTGCACGATCTTCTGCTGGAAAATCTCTTTCGCGTCGACCACGTAAAAGGGAATGTCAAGCCTGGCGGCCACCCGGCGGGCCTGCGCCATCGCATCGGGCGTGCAGCAGCGGTTGGAATCTTCCTTGCCAGGTTCCGACCATAGCCGCAGCATCATGCCAACGACTTCATAGCCCTGCTGTTTGAGCAAGGCGGCGGCAACGGAGGAGTCAACGCCTCCAGACATGGCAACGACTACTTTTGGCATTTCAGTAATGAGCAAGAAGTGAGAAGGAAGAAGGAAAACCCTGACTTCTCACTTCTTACTTCTCCCTTCTTCCTTTCGACCTAATGAACGTACCTTTTCAACCAAAGATGGTAATGCCCGTAAAAACGCATCCACGTGTGCAGGGGTTGTGCCCATGCCCAGTGTAACCCGTAGCGAGCCCAGGCCCCAGTCACGTGAGAGGCTGATCGCGGCCATCACCTCGCTCGGTTCGGGGTTGCCGGTCTTGCAGGCCGATCCCGATGAGCAGGCAAAGCCGGCTCCGTCCAGCAGGGTCAGCAACAGGTTGCCATCCACATCTTTGAAGGCAAACGAGGCGTGGTTGGGCAGGCGGGCTTGCATATCGCCGGTCAATCTTGAATCGGCTATGCTTTCAAGCACCGCGCCGATGATCTTGTCGCGCAGCGGGAGGACGTGTTCACCGCGCGCCTGGCGTTCTTCAGCCGCCAGCCGTAGCGCTTCTGCAAAGCCGATGATATAAGGCACGTTCTGCGTCCCGGCCCGCAGACCGGCCTCCTGCCCGCCGCCGGTCTGCGCCGGCGCGAGCGGCGTACCTTTGCGGACGTAGAGTGCGCCCACACCTTTCGGGCCGTAAAGCTTATGCCCGCCGAGCGACATTAGGTCCACGCCGAGCGCCTGCACGTCGACCGGCAGGTAGGCCGCAGCCTGGACGGCGTCCGTATGCAACAGTACGTTATGCCGGCGGCAGACTTCGGCAATCTCTGTGAGTGGGTTGATCGTACCGATCTCATTATTGGCGAGCATCACCGAGACCAGCGCAGTCTCGCCACAGATCGCTTTTTCAACGGCTTGCGGCGTGACCCTGCCCAGTTCGTCCGTTGCCAGCCATTCGAGCTCGAAACCATGCAGGTCCGCCAGTTGCTGCGCTGTCTTGCTGACGGCGGGGTGCTCGGCTTTCGAAGTCAGGATCCATTTGGCGCCTTTCAACTTGTTTTGAGCCAGGACCGCTCCGCGCAGGGCAAGGTTATCGGCTTCGCTGCCGCCTGAGGTGAAGATCACCTCGTCTGGATGGCAGTTGAGCGCCGCTGCGACAGTTTCGCGGGAAAAATCCACAGCCGCCTCCGCCTGCTGTCCATAACGGTGGACGGAGGAAGGGTTGCCAAAGACTTCGCTAAAATAGGGGGCCATTGCCGCGAGCACGCGTGGGTCCACGGGTGTCGTGGCGGCATAGTCCAGGTAAATTCGATCCACGTTTGGAACTCCAGATTGTACAGTAATGTATGTAAGATTATACCCCGTTGGGGCACCTTGTACCCCGTTGGGCACAGCGTACCGCGATGGCCACATCACCCAAACATCTCATTGAGCATGATATGGAATATGATATATTTCGGTGAAGGTATTCCCAAAATATTACGGAGTGTACTACAATGAATGAAGCCAGAAATTTTCAATGTCCAAACTGTGGATCGCCGCTGACGGTGCAGGGTGCACAGGCAGAGATCAAGTGCCCCTATTGTGGCAGCACCGTCATTGTCCCAGAGGAACTGCGCCCGAAGGCCGCGCCGGTATCATTTCGGACCCCGACCCCCATGTTCTTCCCACAGACTGACGACCAGATTTCAAAGGAAATATCCACGGTTGGCAAGGTGGCGGCTGGCATTGCGCTCTCGAGCATGATTGCGCCGATCGTGATTACGCTGGCTGTCTTCTGTGTCGTCGGTGTTTTCCTGGCTTTTCTCTTTTGGGGCATCAATTCAACTTTCCAGTCGGCGTCGCAGGTCGCAAACCCGCATGCGCTCCAGACTTCTCTAGTTGGGACGCTCTTGCCTGCCCTGACCGAGATTCCCACGGAGATCCCTGCAACCGAGGCTCCCACCGCTGCGCCAACACCGATTGTGGTATCCACGCCGTTTTCCAAAGTTCTGCTTCGTGATAATTTCTCCAATAAGAAGAGTGGCTGGGATGAATTCAGCGATTCGGATTACACCCTGGCTTACGTCAAGGGCGGCTACCGGATTTTCATCGACTCACGGGACGGCGGACAAACATCCTGGCTCGATAAAAGCTACAAAAACATCAATGTAGAAGTCGACGTGAAGTATGTTGCGGGACCGGATGATGGCAATTTTGGGGTGACCTGCCGGGCTAAAGAAGATGTTGGTTTCTATAGTTTTGAATTCCGCCCGGATGGCACCTATTCCATCGAGAAATATACCAGTGAAACGGGCCAGAGCGTCTCGGAGACGCTGGCCGAAGGCAGCCTGGATACCAGCAGCTTCAGTAAGGATGCGGTTTTTCACCTACGCGGCGACTGCGTGGGAGAGACCCTGACTCTTTATCTGAATGGTGACGCGCTGCTGCAGGTCAGCGATGCCGGCTTTAAATCCGGCGGCGTAGGCTTGATCGCCCGTACGGGGCCAAGCGGGGACCCGGGCGTTGACGCGCTCTTTAGCAACTATTCAGTAAAAGGCCAATAATCTTGCATTAAAAGCAACGGATCGTAGTTTTTCTTGGAAACTCTAACGGACCTCCGGAATCATGGCTTGCGGAGGTCCGTTGTCATGCTATACTTTTTGCCATGATAGGAGAGAGAGCATGACCGAAAAAGTGATCGTGATTACCGGCGCCAGCGCCGGGATCGGCGCAGCGTTGGCGAAGCAGCTCGCCGCGCGTGGGGACAAGCTCATGCTGGCCGCCCGCCGTGCGAACGAACTCCGCCAGATTGGACGGGCTTGCGGCAGGGACGCGTTACCCTTTGTCACGGACGTCACCCGTCGCCAGGATGTCAACCGCCTGCGCGATGAAGCCGTCCGCACCTTTGGGCAGGTGGACGTATGGATCAACAATGCCGGGCGCGGGATCAACCGTCACATGCTGGAGCTGACCGACGAGGACTTCGACGAGATTATGGCAGTCAACGTCAAATCGGCTTTGTACGGTATGCAGGCCATCCTGCCGCACTTCCAGGAACACGGCGCAGGCCATCTGATCAACGTCTCGTCCGGGCTCAGCCGTCTCCCGTTTGCTCCCGTCCGCTCGGCATACAGCGCGGCCAAAGCAGCCCTCAACAGCCTGACCGCCGCCCTGCGCATGGACCTGCGTGACGAATATCCAAACATCCATGTTTCGCTGGTGATAGCGGGCCTGGTCCGCACAAATTTTGCCAACAACGCCCTGCACGCCGACCCTGCGGCGGATGTTCCCGCCATGCCGGGCCAGTCTGCAGACGAGGTGGCCGCCGCCATCGTGGACCTGATCGACCACCCCCGTCCCGAGATCTACACCAACCCGGCGCAGGCCGAAACCGTCGCGCGTTATTACGCTGATGTCGGCGCGTTTGAAGAAAATATGAGCAGGTAGCATAGGAACTCTCACAAAAACGGCCACCCAAAGTCAACAGACTTTGGGTGGCCGTTTTGGGTACAATAGTTTTGTAGACCTTCGCCTTTTCCCTGTTCACATTCACAAGGAGTAGATTATGCAATGGGAACAACTGACTGCCCCCAATTTCGCCCGCGCCGTGCGTGAGACTGGCGTATGCATCATCGCCTTTGGCGTACTCGAACGGCATGGCGACCACCTGCCGCTGGGCACCGATTGCCTCAACGGCCACCGCCTGGCCTGTCTGGCTGCCGAAAAAGAAGCCGCAGTGGTCTTCCCGCTTTTTTACTTCGGGCAGATCTACGAGGCACGTTGCTTCCCCGGCACCGTGGCGCTCAGGCCCGCGCTGTTGCTCGAATTCGTCACCACCATCCTGGATGAAGTCGGGCGCAACGGCTTCCACAAGATCATCCTGCTCAGCGCCCACGGCGGCAATGATTCCTTCCTGCCCTTTGTGACCCAGAGCATGCTGGCCGAACAGAAGCCCTATAGCGTCTACTGTTACGAGCGTACTGTGCACGACGAAGACCATGCGGATTGGAACGCCATCCTCGAGACAAAAGAGCACGGTCACGCCTGCGAGTGCGAGACCAGCATCTCGCTGGCCAACCACCCCAATATCGTCCGTATGGACCAGATCTCCGCGCCCGGGCAAACCAAGAAGCGCCTCGACCAGTTACCTCACAATTTCTCCGGCGTAAGCTGGTACGCCAACTACCCCGAGCATTACGCCGGTGACGCGCGTATGGCCAGCGCCGAAAAGGGTAAACGCTTGCAGGCCATCCAGGTGGGCGCGCTGGCGAACTACATCAAGGCCGTCAAAGCCGATAAGGTTGTCCCGGCCCTAGAAAAGGAATTCTTCGAACGCGTGGAGCGGGTGGGGAAGGGGTAACGGCAGCAAGTAGTGAAAGAAGTAAAGGGATGACAGAGTCCGTTGACTGCACACGCAGCCCTAAATTCGTTGTACAATATCGTCACAAAAAGCGATGCAGGAGTTTGCTATGTTGGTCAGCGAAAAAATTCAAAAGTATGCCCAAAAATTGCCGGAACCTCTCCAGATGGAGGTATTGGATTTTGTTGAGTATCTCTTAAGTAAGACCAAACAGGAGAAGGACGAAGACGCCGACTGGTCGAGCTTGTCGCTGGAGATGATGATGCGTGGCATGGAAAATGAATCCACGCCGGAGTATACCCGCGATGATTTGAAGGTGTCCTTCAGATGAAAGAACCGGGTCAAATTGTCGTCTTTCGTTTCCCACAGACGAATTTGCGACAAGGAAAGTTGCGCCCCGCCTTGCTGATTGCAAAAGTGCCGGGGCGCTTTGATGACTGGTTAACCTGCGCAATTTCCACCCAATTACACCAGGCAATTGACAATTTTGACGAAATTATTAACGAAGATGATTCCGATTATGCTGCATCCGGCTTGAAAACGGATAGCGTAATCCGCGTGGGCCGGCTGGGTGTATTGGATGGGACGTTGTTCGAAGGTGCAATTGGAAAAATCAGCACCAGGCGGCTCAAGAAGATCAAATCACGACTAGTCGATTGGCTGAAGGCATAATTAGAAACTCCAGTTATTGAAAATGAAGGAAAAGACGCCCTCTCCGCATAACGCTTTTGAAAACACATATCCGCATATTACCACCTGGGTAAACGGTTGGGGCTGGATTGAAATTGGCCAGGACGACTACAGCCACTCGATGGTTCGTGCGCTGGATATTGGCGGGATGGTCTGGGAGGGGAAAACAGAATACCAAACGATGGATGATATGTTCCAGGATTTGGAGCAAGGGCTGGCAGAATGGCTTGACAGGAATGGCTGAAGCAGAACTCCGAGATTTTAGAATCTCGGAGTTCTGCTTTTCATAGGCCTAACCAGCTTACCTAGGGTCGCTGGAGAAACTCGTAAATCTGACCTGTTATAATTTTGTCATCATCTCAATCAGGAGTTCATCATGACTTACAAGATCAAATTCGGCACGGACGGCTGGCGGGGTGTGATCGCCGAGGACTACACCTTCGATAACGTGCGCCGCTGCGCGCAGGGCTTTGCCAATTACCTGCTCGAGAAGGGCAAACAGGGCCAGTGGGTGGTAGTCGGGCATGACAAGCGCTTCGACTCTGAATATTTTGCCGCCGCGGTGGCCGAAGTGCTGGCCGGCAATGGCCTGAAAGTCTACCTGACCGACGGGGCCACACCCACGCCGGTGATCGCCTTCGCAGTGGTCGATAAAAAGGCTTGCGGCGCGGTCAACATCACCGCCTCGCACAACCCGCCCACCGATAACGGCTTCAAGGTGCGCAACGAGTTCGGCGGCGCCATCGATCCGGAAGGGCTGCTCAAGATCGAAGCCTCCATCCCGGTCTCGATGGACGAAGTAAAATCGATTGCCTATGCCGCAGCCGAATCTTCGGGCAAGATCGTCAAGTTCGACCCGGCGCCCGCTTATATCGAAAACATCAAAAAACTGATCGACCTGCAGCCCATCAAAGACGCCGGCCTGACCATCCTGGTGGATGCCATGTGGGGCAACGGCGCCGGCTGGTTCCCGCGCTTGCTGAATGGCGGCAAGACGCGCACCATCGAGATCCATAACGAGCGCAACCCCTCTTTCCCCGAGATGAAACGCCCCGAACCGATCCAGCCCAATATCGACGTTGGCCTGAAAGCCACCGTCGAGAACAAAGCCGATGTGCTGATCGTCACCGACGGCGATGCCGACCGCCTGGGTGTGGGTGACGAGAACGGCGCCTTCATCAACCAGTTGCGCGTCTATGGCTTGCTGGCCTACTATCTGCTCGAAGTGCGCGGCATGCGCGGTGCCATCGTCAAGACGCTCTCGACCACTACCATGCTCAACAAGCTCGGCCAGGCGTACAACGTTCCGGTCTACGAGACTGGCGTGGGCTTCAAATATGTGGCGCCCAAAATGCTCGAAACCGACGCGTTGATCGGCGGTGAGGAGAGCGGCGGTTACGCCTTCCGCGGCAACGTCCCCGAACGCGACGGCATTCTGGCCGGGCTGTACATCCTGGATATGATGGTGCGCACCGGCAAGAAACCCACCGAACTGCTCAAAACCCTGTTCGACAAGGTTGGCGGCGAGTATTTCTACGAGCGCATCGATACGCCCTTCTCCGGCGACCGCAAGGACCGCGAAGCGGCCATCCTTGCGGCCAAACCCGCCACCATCGGCGGCCTGAAAGTCGTCGAACTGGTGACCGTGGATGGCTTCCAGTTCAAGCTCGAAGACGGCGGCTGGATGTTGATCCGCTTCTCGGGCACCGAGCCGATCATGCGCGTCTACTGCGAGACGATGCACAAGGACAAGGTCGAGGAGATCCTGCAGGATGGCCTTAAGGTGGCAGGGATAAAGTAGACAGATTTCTGTCACACCTGCGGTGTTGGGTAGTGTGACATCATCTTAAAAAATCCCGCCAAGCGGCGGGATTTTTTCGTCAGGCCAGGACTTGCCAAGACAATGTGAAATAATGTACAATAATGTAAGCGACAAGTTTGACCGGACAAGTTATAATTATCACAGATACTCACCATGCAATTAACCGACACGCACTGCCATCTGGACCTGGAAAAATTCGATGCCGATCGCGACGCTGTCATTGAGCGTGCCCTGGCGGCCGGTGTCAGCCGTATTCTAATTCCGGGCATCACGCTTAAATCGAGCCATGCGATTGTGGGACTGGCCGGCAGCCGCCCGGAACTTTTTGCAGCGGTGGGGGTGCACCCCGACGAGGCGCTGACCTGGGATCCCCAGACCGTCCCTGCGCTGCGCGAACTGGCAGCCGATCTGAAAGTGGTAGCCGTCGGCGAGATCGGGCTCGATTATTACTGGGATACTGCTCCACATGATTACCAGCAGATGGCGCTGAAGGCTCAGCTGGACCTGTCAGCCGAGTTACAGCTCCCGGTGTTGATCCATCTGCGGGAAAAGGAAGATGCTCCAGACGGGGAGTGCGCCCGGGACGTGCTCCGGATCCTGGATGAATGGGTGGGCGGGCTGCGTGCAGGAAAGAATCCGTTGGCAGACCGGCCGGGTGTGTTACACTCGTTTAGCGGAAGCCTGCAAATGGCACGAAGAGCCATCGATTTGGGATTTTATATCGGCGTGACTGGTCCGCTGACCTTCAAGAACGCGCAGAAGCGGCAGGAAATCATCGCGTCCTTACCGGTCGAGCGTTTGTTGATCGAGACGGACGCTCCCTTCCTGGCGCCAGTACCCAGACGCGGCGAGCGTAATGAACCCGCTTTTGTAATGTATATCGCCGAAAAAATTGCTACACTTCATTCCATCAGCCCGGACCAGGCGGCGGAGATCACCAGTTCCAATGCAGAGCGGCTTTTCGCCTGGTGAATCTTTCGCCAATTTCCAAAATCGTGTTTCTCACATGGAGCAGCGACTTTTGAGCACGGCCACATTTTTTACTCCCGTTCAAGAAGGTATACAACTCGTCGAAGAGCGTATGCGCGCGCAGGCGGATATAGCCAGCCATCCAGACCTGGGTGCGGCGCTTGAGCGACTGCTTGGCGCTGGCGGCAAACGTGTGCGCCCAACAGTTGTTTTGCTGGTAGGGAATATGCTGGGCGCGGATGTGGATAAACTTGCGACTCTCGGCGCGGCGGTGGAAATGCTGCATACCGCAACATTGGTCCATGATGACTTGATCGACAGTGCCTTGCTGCGGCGCGGCATGCCTACCCTGAACTCGAAGTGGTCGCCTGCCGCCACAGTATTGACCGGCGACTTCTTGTTTGCGCGCGCGGCCCGCCTGGCTTCGGAAATTGACAACATCGAATTGATGAAAAAGTTTGCCGAGACTCTGGCAACCATCGTTAATGGAGAGTTGACGCAGTTATTTGCGGCGCACGGGATCATCAGCCGCAAGAACTACTACAGCCGCATTTATGCCAAAACCGCTTCGCTATTTGAAATGTGCGGCTTGTCAGCGGCGATAGTTGGCACGGACGACAAAGCCGTCCAGGATGCGTTCAAAGTCTACGGCTACGAGGCAGGTATGGCTTTTCAGATCGTGGATGATGTGCTCGATTTCTCCGGCGAGCAGGAAATTGTGGGTAAGCCGGTTGGCTCCGATCTCTTGCAAGGGCTGGTGACACTCCCGGCGATTTATTACGCCGAGACTCACGCGGATGACCCGAACGTGCAGGCGCTCAGGCAGGGCCACTGGCAGGATGAAACAAAAATGCTGCGCCTGGTGACTTCCATCCAACGAAGTGATGCCATCCAACTGGCGTTGGAGGAGGCAGCCAGGCATATCGAGGGCGCGCTGAAAGCGCTGGCGCCGTTCTCGATCTCTGTGGAGCGCGAAGCGTTGGCTGATCTGGCCAGATACATTATCGACCGTAGGATTTGAGGCTGGTTACTCGAATTTGATGTATAAAATGCCAGGGAAAATTATCTTCCCTGGCATTTTCTGTTATTTCGTTCTTGCACTATTGTCAGAACCCGGCTTGCGACCGATTGAATATCCCTGCTATACGAAAAAGTGATTGACTTCGTGAATCGCACGTGCTAAAATAGACGCAATTGCTTTCGTGTTATCACAACTTTATTCCCTGAGTGAACAAGGTGGCTAACCCTCGTAAACCCCTGCGGCTGAATGTCGGATTTATCATCAATGCTCCGATTGGATACAGCCGTGATTTTGATTTTGAAATTCCCCTCCTGAAAGCGGAGGAGGACCTGGCGCTGGCGGATTTTCGAGGCCAGGCCAAGATTGGGCGCACTCCGCAGGGATTGATTGTCCAGGGGAATTTTAGTGGCAAAGTGCCATTGGAGTGTGTGCGCTGCCTGAGCGAGTATGAGCAGGCTCTCCAGTGGGAATTTACGGAATTATATGCTTTCAATCGTAAATCAGTGACGGAATCGGGATTAATCGTGCCCGAGGACGCCCATATTGACCTGCAGCCGTTGGTACGTGAGTTTGCCCTGCTTGAGTTCCCGCTCAAGCCGCTGTGCAAATCCGACTGCAAAGGGTTGTGCCTGGTTTGCGGCGAAAATCTGAACGAGCGCGACTGCGGCCACCGCCCTGATGAAGATTCACCTTTTGCGGCGCTGAAGCAACTGTTGGATAAGTAATTTCCTTCAGTGCCGGATGTTGAGCGTGGAGAGTAACGTGGTACATCCGGATCGTCGAAAACGCAAAGAAGTCCTCTCCCACCTGCTGGAAAAAGCAGGCGTGCAGGGCTATTTGACCACGGACGATCTCATGGAGGTCTACCCCGAGGTGAATGAAGATGCCGAACGCCTGAGCGTCATCCTGATGGCGCTGCGCCGCCGCGGCGTGGATATTGTCGACCCTGAGGGCGAGTATGAGTCCCCGGTAGACGAGACTGCTCCCCCCGAGTTTGATTTCGAGACCTGGGCCAACCCGGCGGCTGATGGGGTTTCGTCGGACGACACGGTGGGGCTGTACCTGAAAGAAATGGCGCGCGTGCCACTGCTTTCACACGAAGAGGAACTGGAGATTGCCCGCCGCATCGAGGCCGGGCGGAAAGCGCATAAATCCCTCTTCCAGAATGAACGCCGCACGGTTGCCGAGCGCCGGGAGTTGGAAGCCCTCTACCAGGATGGGCTACTGGCGCGCGAACACCTGATCAAAGCCAACACGCGGCTGGTGGTCAGCATTGCAAAACGTTACATGGGACGCAGCGTCGCTTTTCTCGACCTGATCCAGGAGGGCAATCTTGGCCTGATGAAGGCCGTCGAGAAATACGATTACCACCGCGGTTTCCGCTTCTCGACCTACGCCACCTGGTGGATTCGCCAGACGATCACGCGCGCGATTGCCGACCAGGCGCGCACCATCCGCGTGCCGGTCCATATGATCGACCGTATCCGCCAGATGTACAAGGCCACACACGAAATGGAGCAGCGCCTGGGCCGCGCGCCGACGATCGATGAACTGGCTGCGGCTGTGGGCCTGACCACCAAGAAGGTGCAGTGGATCCAGAAGGTCTCATGGCTGCCGCTCTCACTGGAGAGTCCCGTCGGTGACGAGGAAGAGTCCGAGCTGGGCATGTTTATCGAGGACGAGTTCAGCCCCACGCCTATACAGTCGGCCTACCAATCCATGCTCAAGGAAAAACTGGAGGAAGTGCTCTCCACGCTGGCGCCGCGCGAGGCGCGCATCCTGCGCATGCGTTTTGGGCTGGACGATGGCGTGCCGTATACGCTGGAGGAAGTGGGGCAGAGGTTTGGGTTAACGCGCGAGCGCATCCGCCAGATCGAAGGCAAAGCGCTGCGGCGCCTGCGCCATCCACGTCGGTCCAGACAGTTGAAGGATTATTTGTAAACTTCGAAACGTAGTAGCGACTTGAGTCGCTCGGCTAAACAGCGACTCAAGTCGCTACTACAAAAAACTGGAGCGGCCATAATCTGGCCGCTCCAGTTTCTATTCCGGCAGGAATTACTCCGCTGCTTCGCCTGCTTCCCCTTCTTCTTCCTTCTTGCCCTTCTCGATCACCTCGGGCTCCAGGCCTTCGGCAACAACAGCGACTTCCTCGACTGCTTCTTCCTTGGTGGCAGTGGCAACCGCAACCATCACGTCCCGGTCGCTTAGCACAGTGACAGCCTCGGGCAGCGACAGGTCGCGAACGTGGATGGCATCGCCGATCTTGAGCAGGCCGCTCAGGTCCACCTCAACGCGCTCGGGCAGGTCGTCCGGCAGGGCTTCCACTTCCAACTGGTTCAGGTTGTGGACGATGATGGCGCTGAAATCCTTGACTGCCGGGGAAAGGCCGTGAAAGTGAATGCTGACTGCCGCGTGGATTTTCTCGGTCAGCGATACAGCCTGGAAATCTACGTGGATCAGTGAGTTCTTGATGTAGTTCTTCTGCTTTTCACGCACCAGTGCCGGGATCAGCTTGCCATCCAGTTCGATGTTGACGATGCTGGACGACGTCAGCTTGGGAATGGCCAGGCCGGCGCTGTGGGCCTCGAGCGAGATCGCGGTCGGCTCGAAGTTGTGGCCGTAGATCACACCGGGCAGCTCGCCTGCGCGGCGCAGCTGGCCGACCTGTTTGCCGGTCACGGTACGTTTGGTGGCTTTCAAAACAACCTTTTCCATCTTATCTCCTTGGCGCCTCTCACCTGCGTGTGTGCGGGTTACCTTCGCCTGTTTCAAGTTTTGCGGCGGAACGTTGCCGCAGTCAGTAAAATGCGCCTCCGTACAGGAGGCGCGGGAACAACGGAACTGGATTTTAGCCTGAGCGGGGGGAAACGTCAAGGATGGGTCAGCGTTGTAGTAGCAACTTCAGTCGCTTTTTCGCCAGAAAGCGACTGAAGTTGCTACTACAACGTCGGATGTTTGGGCGGGCTGATGTTATAAATGGGTATAATAGCGCCCATGCGCCGATATCTTTACATTACCGTCTTTTTCTCCGGGATGACTACACTGGCCGCCGAATTCGGCGCCTCGCGCCTGTTGCAAATGCGTTTCTCAAGCATCAATCTGGTGTGGGCCACCATCATCGGCCTGATCCTGGTCTACCTGGCAGTGGGTTATTCCATCGGCGGGCGCTGGGCGGACCGTTCGCCGTATGCGCGTACGATGTATGCGATCATGGCCTGGGGCGGGTTCACGCTCGGGCTGATCCCGTTCGTGGCCCAGCCGGTGCTGGTGGCTGCGGCGACTGCTTCGGACCAGCTCAACCTAGGCATCATGGCAGGCGCGTTTATCAGCACGCTGGTGCTTTTCAGTATTCCGGTCACGCTGCTGGCCATGATCTCGCCTTTTGCGATCCGCATCAGCCTGGACGATGCCATCCATGCCGGGAACGTGGCCGGGAAGTTGTATTCGATCTCCACCGTTGGGTCGGTGCTGGGGGCGTTCCTGCCCAGCCTGCTGCTCTTTCCTATTATTGGCACCAGCCGCACGATTGTGGTCTTTGGGATCGCCACCCTGGCGATTGCGCTCGTCGGCCTGGCTGCGACCGGCGACTGGAAGAAGTCCGTCACTTTTTTTGTGATGCTGGGTGCGCTGGTCGTCATCATGGTGTTCGGTGACTTCCACATCAAGGATACGCCCGGCCAGATCTATGAGACCGAGTCGGACTATAACTATATCGAAGTCCTCCGCAATGGTGATTACACTTATCTGCGCCTGAACGACGGGCAGGGCGTGCACTCGGAATATCATCCCAGCGAGTTGTTTTACGGCGGGCCCCGCCATATGTGCCCTCGCAGGTCCAGCGCATCGCCATTATTGGCCTGGCCGCCGGGACGACTGCCCGCCAGGCTACCGCTGTCTATGGCGCCATCCCGATCGATGGCTATGAGATCGACCCGAAGATCGTCGAGGTCGGGCGCACATATTTCGGCATGACCATGCCCAACCTCAGCGTGCACATCACCGACGGGCGCTGGGGCCTGGAGCACAGTCCATACAAATATGACATCATTGCCGTGGATGCTTACCGCCCGCCATACATTCCCCCGAACCTGACCACCCGTGAGTTTTTTCAAATCTGCGCCGACCACCTGACTGATAACGGGGTGCTGGTGGTCAATATCGGGCGCGCACCCAACGACCGGCGCCTGATCAATGACCTGGGCGCGACCATCCTGAGTGTGCTGCCTTCCGCGCATGTGATGGATCTGCCCAACACTTTTAACTCGATACTGTTCGCCACCAGACAGCCCAGCACGAATGCCAACCTGGCTGCCAACCTGACCTTGCTGCTGCAAAACCCACCGTCCCCGCCGCTCCTGCTGCGCGCCGCGCAAGTGGCTTACGCCGGCCTTCAGCCGGACCCGGCAGGAGGCATGGTCTACACCGACGACCTGGCGCCCGTGGAATGGGTTACCAACAGCCTGATCATCAACTTCATCGTCAATGGTGGGGTGGATGAATTACATTAGATTTGTGTTCGAGAACGGAAACGGTAAATGCCCCTACTCTTGAAGTCTGGTTTGTCCTGGATTGTCACTTTACTGGCTCCAGTCGCAATTCTCATGCTGGGGGTGCGCCTGCTGCTGATGCCGGCTTTTTTGCAGGTCGAATACCGCATGCCCGGCTTTCCCGCAGATTCCTACGGTTTCAGCATGGAGGAGCGCATCCGCTGGGCCACGCCTTCGCTGTTGTATCTCGTTAACGATCAGGGCATCGGCTACCTGGCAGAATTGATGTTCGATAATGGTACGCCCATCTACAGTGCGCGTGAACTCTCACATATGCAGGACGTGAAAAGCGTTCTGCAGACCCTGCTGAAAGTTTGGGATGCCGTGCTGGTTGTGCTGGCAGGCCTTGGGATTTGGGCTTTTCGCGCGGGCTGGCTGCCCCCGCGGCGTCGTGCTGCAGGGATGGCGCAGAGCCGAAGGCCCCCTAGCGGCAGGCGGCACGACGCCGCCTGGCTGGACGCCTATCGCTCTGGCTGGCGGCGCGGCGGCTTCTTGATGATCGCTGTGCTGCTCGCGCTTTCGATCTTTGCCCTGACTTCGTTCTGGGAGTTCTTCACCTGGTTCCACTCGTTGTTCTTTCACGGTGATTCGTGGTTGTTTGCCTATTCAGATACCCTCATCCGCCTGTTCCCGGTCCGTTTCTGGGAGGATTGTTTCGTCTATATCGGCGGGTTCTCATTGCTCGTCGGGCTGGTACTGGCTTTTGGCCTGGTCCCCCCCGGTGCCCCCATTTTTGGAGTGCAAAATGGGGGCACCGGGGGGGGGTAGTGTATAATTCTTTTTTTACAACACAACAAATCGCACGGCAGGAGAAGCAGTATGAGTGAATTTTTATCCTTGAACGACCGCGTTGCAGTGGTTACCGGCGGTTCGCGCGGCATTGGCCGCGCTGTGGCGCTCGAACTGGGCCGCCGCGGCGCCGCCGTAGTGGTCAATTACAACAAATCCCCCGAGGGGGCGGAGCAGGTGGTAAACGAGATCAAGGCCTCGGGTGGAAAGGCCGCCGCTTTCCAGGCGGACGTCTCCAACCTGCAGGCAGCGCAGGACTTGATCAAGTTCGCCGTAGATATGTTTGGCGACCTGCACATCCTGGTCAATAACGCCGGGATCACGAAAGATACCTTGATCATGCTGATGTCTGAGGAGGACTGGGACTCGGTCATCGACACCAACCTGAAATCGACCTTCAACTGCTCGAAGGCGGCTGTCAAGCACATGATGCGCAAACGCTACGGGCGCGTCATCAACATGGCCTCCATCGCCGGGCAAATGGGCAACGGCGGCCAGACCAATTACTCGGCTTCGAAGGCCGGGCAGATCGGTTTCACCAAGGCCCTGGCCCGCGAAGTTGCCGCCCGTAATATCACCGTGAATGCCGTCGCTCCCGGATTTGTGGATACCGAAATTCTGAACGCCATGCCCCCCGAAGTGCTCGAGGCCGCGATCAAAATGGTCCCGCTGGGGCGCAAGGCTGCTCCCGAAGAGATCGGTTATGCTGTCGCCTTCCTGGCCAGTGACCAGGCCGCGTATATCACCGGCCAGGTGCTGGGCGTGGACGGCGGTACGGCGATGATGTGACCACCCCCCTCGGCCCCCCCATTTTAGATTTCACCTGTGCCTGCGGCACTGGCGCGGGCAAAAATGGGGGGATGCAAGGGGGGCGCGAGGTTTGATGCAAGGAGATTAAAAATGGTTGACGAACATCGTTCTCCTGGAAAAACCACGTTGGCCCCTGGCGTGCTGCTGACGATTGCGAGCATATCTGCGGCAAAAGTGGAAGGCGTCGACCGGCTGGCTTCAGTACCTGGCGGGGTCGACCGTTTGTTCCGGCGCGGGCCCGAAGACGGCGTACAGATCACGGTCGAGGACGGCATTGTCTACGTTGATCTGTATCTGGTACTTAAAAAAGACGTGAATGTACGCGCCGTAAGCCGTAACGTGCAAGAGCAGGTTGCACGCGCCATCTCTGAAATGGTCGGCATGGAAGTGGGCCATGTGAATATCCACGTCGAGGATATTGATTACAAGGCGGATGAGTAACCTTTACCTGTGTGGGCACGTTATAAATGAGCCAGGCAACAAACCCTTTCCCGCAATTTGTCAGTTTCAGGTTGGCTGATTGATATGCAAGGAGCAGTATGAAGCCACGCACCAGGGCGCGTTCGCTCGCCCTGCAAGTACTTTACGAAGTAGACGTTACCGATCATCTTCCAGGCCTGGTTTTTGAAGAACGCCTGGAAGAGATCAAGTCTGAAGGGCAGACTGGCCTGAGTCCTGAGCTGGCCGAATTTGCCCGCCAGATCATTTTTGGCATCCTTCCCCTTGCAAAAAAATTGGACGGCACCATCGCGCGTTACGCGCCTGAATGGCCTTTTGACCAGATCGCAGCCATCGACCGTAACATCCTGCGCATCGCTGCCTGGGAATTTGCCGTTTCACGCGAAACCCCGGTGAAGGTTGCCATCAATGAGGCTGTGGAACTGGCGAAACTGTTCGGCTCCGACAGCGCCCCACGCTTTATCAACGGCGTGCTGGGCAGCCTGGCCGACCACGAACATCAGATTGCGCAAGAGTTTAAGAAAGGCTGACAGGTATGGAAATCCTGGGTATTGGCGTGCCCGAGCTGGCATTTATCCTGGTGATTGCGTTGATTTTACTTGGCCCAAAAGATATGATCGCAGCCGGCCGTACCTTTGGCAAAACGTTGCGCAAAATTATCACCTCGCCCACCTGGAAGGCTGTCCGTACCACCGGGCAGGAACTGCAACAGCTTCCCACTCGCCTGATGCGTGAAGCCGGTCTGGATGACGAATTCAAGAATATCGAAAAAGAAGTGCGCGATGCCACACGCTTCAGTATCGACCCGCGCCAGGTTGCTCCCCGATTTAACGAAGAGCCGCTGGCTGACGCAACAGATGTGCCGTCTGCGGAGCAGGATCCCGGCTCCGACTCTTCACCCGAAGACCCCCAGGCTTAATCCATTATGGATAATTTTCGTCGCGCCCTCAGATGGCTGCTCCTCGCTCCTTTCAGACTGATCTTCTGGTTGATCAGCCTGCCTTTTCGTTTCCTGGGCTGGCTGCTCAGCCCGGTGGCCGATAAATTTAAACAGAATTCCATCTACCGTTTTATGACCGAAGTGCCCGAGGACCGCCCGACCGTGGATGCGATTGCCGACGCTTTTCAGGACCCGATGCAGATCCTGGAGGAGTTGGAGGTCGTCCGCAAACACCTGTTACGTTCGCTCCTGGCGCTTATCATCACTGTCGGCATGTCACTTTTTTTTACAAGTAGCCTGATCACTTTTCTGGCTGCACCGATGGGCGGGATCCAGAAACTATATGCCACACGAGTGACCGACTCGATAGGCGTATTCATGACCGTGGCGCTCATGGCCGGGATTGCGCTTGCAACACCTTATATTGCTTTTGAAAGCTGGCTGTTTATTGCTCCTGGTTTGATGCCTCGTTCAAGGCAGATTGGCCTCATGGCCATTCCGCTGGCGTTGGTGTTCTTTCTGGCTGGCGCAGCTTTCGCATACTTTGCGATGCTTCCCCCAGCCATTGAGTTTCTGATCGGGTTCCTGCCCATCCAGCAAATCCCAACGGCAGCAGACTATATATCCCTTATATCATCTCTGATTTTCTGGGTGGGCGTGTCGTTCGAATTCCCCCTGGTTATTTTTGCCTTGTCGGCGATGGGGCTGGTCAAGCCGCGCATGTTAATTATGCACTGGCGCATTGCTATTATTGTGATCGCTATTGTTGCAGCCGTGATTACGCCTACGATAGACCCGGTCAATCAGGTCCTGATGATGGCGCCGATGATTATGCTGTATTTCCTGAGCATTTTGTTCAGTTACATAGCGCACGCCACCAGCGGAGATAAAGAACGGACTGCCGGCTAACCCGCAAAGGGTTTTTGCCAAACCGATCGCCTGATCGTTTTCCATAAGCGCAGGGGCACAAATCCAATCTATCCCCAGGACGGGGGAATACAGTGATTAGCAATTTTTACCATTCACGCATAAAATATAGAGGTATCATAGATAGGGCAGGCACAAACCGACGCCGACGGTGGCTTGCTCTGAAGGAGAAGAGTCATGAAATCCATCTCGCATTCCGCTTTTTCGCGGCTGGCGGCGCTCATCATGCTCGCCCTCACCAGCCTTTCGTGCACCATGTCGTTGTTCGACCCGGGCCAGATTGTCCCCACCCAGCCGGGGACGAACAATGGGCCCACCGCCACGTCCGCGCCGATGGCAGAAACCATCTTTAATCTTACTCTGCCCGCTCCAATCAACCCTGGGGAAACGATTGCCATCGGCATCCTGGACGAGGTGACCGGCCTGGGTCTTAATCCCGTGCTCTACCAGATGAACCCGGTCGATGCTCAACATTATAGTATCGTGCTGCCGCTCGCGCTCAATGCCACCATGAAATATCGCTACTATCGCCAGGGCGGCCTGCCCGCACAGGAGGATACCGCCCTCGGCATGCCCGTTCGTTACCGGCTGCATACCGTCAGCGGGCCTGCAACCCTGGGCGACATTCTCGCCTCGTGGTCCGACCAGCCCTTCAGTGGCCCGAGCGGGCGTATTGCCGGTACCGTGCTCGACTCCGTTTCCGGGCATCCGGTCCCCAATATGCTGGTCACGGCTGGCGGTGTTTCCACACTGACCGATTCTCTCGGCCAGTACGTCCTGGAAAGCCTGCCGGAAGGCACGCAGACCCTCAGCGTGTACGCCATGGACGGGGCGTATGCGCCTTTCGAGCAGGGAGCGGAAGTCCGTACCGGCCTGACGACCACGGCCCCGGTTACCCTGAAACCGGTGCCTGTGGTACAGGTAACCTTTGTCGTCACCGAGCCGAAGGACAGTGTGGTCGGTGCGCCCGTGCGGCTGGCGGGGAATTTGATCCAGTTGGGGAATACTTTTGCAGACCTGGATGGCGGCATCAGCGTGGTCGCGTCGCGCATGCCCACGCTCACGCCTTTGCCACAAGGCAACGGCCGCCATTCCGTCACGCTGCCTTTACCGGTCGGGGCGGATATTCGCTATAAATACACGCTTGGCGACGGCTTCTGGAATGCCGAACATGACCTTGACGGAAACTTTGTCTTGCGCCAATTGATCGTCCCGCCCACAGATACGGTCATACAGGATACGGTTGTTACCTGGCAGGCGGGTCCCTCGGCGCCCATTCTGTTCAACGTGATTGTTCCGGCCAACACGCCTTCCAGTGATACGATCTCGATCCAGTTCAACCCCTATGGCTGGACAGAGACAATCCCGATGTGGCCGCTGGGTGGCAACCACTGGGTCTACAAGTTGTATGGGCCGTTGAATATGCTGGGTTCCTTCCATTATCGCTATTGCCGTAACGACCAGTGTGGCTCGGCTGACGATGCGGCCACTGCCAATTCGCCCGCTACAGGCCGCTCGGTGAGTACCAGCCTGACCGATCAAAATATACAGGATACAGTCAATGCCTGGATCTGGTGGCCCGAAACGGAGCCGGTGACGCTTGTAGCCGTCCCGGTACACCCGCGTCAGAACGGTTTTTGGGCCGGGATCGAGTTCCAGAATTCCTACCGGCCAAACTGGCAGGCGCTCTATCCATCTGCGATGCAGAACGTGCAAGCCCTGGGAGCCAATTATCTTGTACTCGCTCCCACCTGGACGGCGACTTCCTACGATCCGCTGGTCTTTGCGCCGACGCCCGGCAGCGATCCGTTATGGAGAGATATGCTGCAAGCCGTGCAGTATGGCCGCGCGCAGAATATGAATGTGGCCATCTATGCGGTGCCGCGCTTCCTGCCTTCCACACCCGATTTCTGGCAGAAAGCCGCGCGCACACCTGAATGGTGGAACAGCTGGTTCGATCGTTATCGCGCCCTTGCGCTTTATAACGCCGACCTGGCGACGCAATCTGGCGCGCAGGCGCTCATTCTGGGCGGCCCTGCGGTACTGCCCGCCCTGCCCGGCGGCACACTTGCGGATGGCAGCAGCTCGAACGTCCCGGCGGATGCGGAAACGCGCTGGCGGAATATGCTGAGCGAGGTACGCAAGCGTTTTACCGGCCAGGTGTTATGGGCGCACCCGTATGGGAATACATTTCCCCCCGCCCCGCCGTTTATTGACCAGGTCGATGCGGTCTATCTGCTCTGGTCGGCTCCCCTGGTGACGGGTTCATCCAGCGCGGTGGATGCGATGACCACCGAAGCGGGCCGCCGGCTCGATACAGATATTCTTCCCTTCCTGCAAGCTGCTAACAAGCCGGTTGTCATTGCGCCGGATTACCCCTCGGCCCAGGGCGCGGCTGCGGGATGTGTGCCCTCGGGCGGCGGCGGTTGTCTAGATTGGAACGTGCTTGCCCGCCCATATCCGGATACTCCTTCGGCTGCGCTCGACCTGAAGGGACAGGCTGATCTGTACCAGGCCATGCTGCAAGCCATTAACCAGCGTGACTGGATCGGAGGATTCATCAGCCGCGGTTATTACCCGGCCGTCTCGCTGATGGATAAATCCTCTTCCGTGCGCGGCAAAATGAGTGCAGATTTGTTATGGTACTGGCTGCCAAGGCTGACGGGAGTCACAAAGTGAGCGACAAGGCTGATAACAAGAGTGAGGCCGGAAAATCCCGGCCTCACTCTTGTTTTTAAGCCTGTGTGAATTTAGCCCGAAACATCCTGTTAACCCACCTTACGAACTCCCAGGATTTTAAACCCAAAGAGCTTTAACCACCCTGGCACCTTCCGCGCACCCCGCCGGACTTCGGCGGGGTGCGCGGAAGGTGCCAGGGAGAAGCCCAAAATCTTTGGTTTTTAGAAAAAAGCTCGATGTCCTTAAGTTTTCCTTTGTTTTCCTTCATGGTTAATGTTTTCTCTTTTTCAATGCTCTGCATAAGGTAAGCTGTTAAAACAAAAAATTCCCTTGCGGGAATGTCCTGTTGACCGCTGCCTTTCGGGGGGCTATCTTGCCATTGGCACGACTTCATGCGCCAGGAGAGCATCCACTTCGGGACTGCGCATCACATTCCATTCGCGCGTCAGCAGACGGCGGGAATGCGTAAGCGTAAGTACGTAACCACGTCCCTCGGCATTGGTTCCGTGGGCGAGCATATCGGCCGCTTCCACGATTTGCCAGCCTTCGTCCAGGGCGGCCAGCAGGCGCAGGTAATCTGCGGCGTGTGCACTGCCATGCACAGGCTGCTGAATGCCATCCCAGCGAACGCCGGTCTTTATTGCTGCATTGAGTGTATTAAGCATATTGCCTCCTTATCATTTTCACCTACTCTAGATCATACCGGGGCCAAATGAACATGCCTTTAACCCTGGGTAAACATCTTGTTAAACGCTGCCGGCATCTCGCGATTGTTGCGGAGATGCCGGCAGCGTTTAATGGATAGCTCGTCTGCAAGCCTAACCTGCTTCAGTGGCTTTTTTGTTTTCCTGGCGGGCCTTCAGCCATTCGTAGCCAATTGGCAGCACAGAGATGAGCAGGATGGCCACGATCACCAGCTCGAAATTTTCGCGTACGACGGGGATATTGCCGAAGAAATATCCGGCAAAGGTGAAGAGTCCCACCCAGACGATGCCTCCAAAGATGTTGTAGGAGAAAAAGTAGCGGTAAGACATTTCACTACCCCCGGCCACAAAAGGCGCAAAGGTGCGCACGATGGGTATAAAACGGGCCAGGAAGATCGTCTTTCCGCCGTGTTTCTCGAAGAAGCGATGCGTGCGCTCGAGGTATTCCTTCTTGATAAATTTGACTTCGCCCTTGTACGCTCGCTCGCTTATTTTGTAGCCGATCCAATAATTGACCGTGTCTCCCGCGATGGCTGCTATCGACAATAAGATCAATAACAGCCATAGATTCAAATCGCCCCGGGCGGCAAAGGTCCCGGCGGCGAAAAGCAGCGAATCTCCGGGCAGGAACGGGGTGACGACCAGGCCTGTTTCCAGGAAAATGATCACGAACAGGAAACCATAGGTAACAGTACCATATTGCTGGATAATGTCGGCCAGGTGTTTGTCCAGGTGCAGGAACAAGTCAATCAGCGTTTTCAGAATCTCCATCGTGTTCTCCTGTATTTGAAGAAGATAGCGGCTCATTATACTCTACACGGGAAGGTAAGCTAAGGCGTAAGACCCGGTTGCAGTACATCAGGCCCGCCAGCGTCCCGAAAATCATCACGACCCAGCCAGAGAAGAAAGGGATAGGGCTCTCGACGAAAGATGGGGCGTGCTGTACATAGGGAAGCAGGGCGTTCAACCATAAGGCCAGGCTGATTGCGTTCCACGTGCCATGGATGAGCATTACGGCGATGTAAGCTACACTCAGCCTGAGATAAGCATGTTTTTTCCACGCTGAAACGAGTGCCCAACCCAGAATCCCGCTGTTCAGCATGTGCGGCAGCGCTGAACTGGCGCGCAGGGCAGCCGTTGCGAGCCAATCGCTGGCCCCGGTGCTCGAAAATCCCAGGTTCTCGGCCAGCGCAAAGGCAGCGCCGGATAACACACCCAGCACGAAACCCTGTATGGGGTCCTGGATTTTGTCCGCAAACAGCCAGAGAGCCGTAACCTTGATGGCTTCTTCGATGGCTGGGACGGCTACGGAGAACAAGCCCAGGATGGTCAGTATGCCTACCGGGCTGAACAGGATTGGCGCCGCAGCCGCAACCAGCAGATCGGGATTGTGGGAATTCTGGGCGATGCGTGCAAGTTGCGCGATCTGATCGGTCAATTCGTGGTTATAGCCTGCATAGATTCCTACGATGAAAAGCAGGATGGCAAATACTATTCCCTCCAGCAGGATGCCGGCGATTGGCCCGATAACCAGCGTGACCCCGAAGGCGCTCCATCCATATTGCGCGGGTGGCAGTGCCAGTTCCCGTAGCGCGATCCGTAAAAATAATATGACCGGCAGCCCGATTGCCAGGATATTCAGAATGGGCAAAAGGATGGCTGCCAATGGATTCGACAAGATGGACTGCCCAAGCACAAGGCTCAGGACCCAAAGTGCGGCCAGCGTCATGAACAGGGCCGCTTCGTTGATAGGCGGGAAGGGGATGCGAATATCTGGAAGGCCGAAAAATTTACGCCCGTTCAGGTAGGCGCCGGGAATCAACAAAAGCGCACTGAAAAATAATCCCCCCGCGAGCAGCAACAAGGTCAATAGCATTGACCGATTGGGTCCGTTCATCGAACTTGCGGTAAAGAGCAGCGTGAGCGCAGATAACTCCAGCAGGCTTATGGCGCTGAATGCCAGAAACAAACCCAGGATAAAAGCGTGCCAGTCGGCTTTATTGGCGGGGACGGGCAGGCTCATTTTTCCTCGATCAAGACGGTGATCAGCAGATCGCCATCGGGTAAATTCTCACCTGGCTTGGGGTCGCGCGCAGAAAGTTTTTGCAGCACTTCCATGCCGCTGATTACCTGTCCGAACAGCGTATAGGTTCCATTCAGGGTTGCGGCGGCAACGGAGGTGATGAAGAACTGGCTTCCGTTGGTATCCGGTCCCGAATTGGTCATCCCCACCAGGCCGGGACGGTCATACTGCACAGTGCGGTCGATTTCGTCGGGGATAAAATAGCCTGGGTTGCCCTGCCCGGTGCCGCTCGGGTCACCGGTTTGAACAATGAATCCAGGTACGACACGGTGGAAGGTCACATTGTCGTACCAGCCTGCCTTTGCCAGGAATACAAAGTTATTGACCGTGTTCGGAGCCTTATCGGCAAACAGGCGGATGATGATATCACCTTTGGCCGTTTTCAATGTGGCAAGGTACTGCTTTGAAGAGTCGATCACGAAAGGCGGGCAACTTTTGAACTGCCGTTTCGGCAGCAAATCCAAACGAATGATATTTTCCAGATCATTCAGCAAGGTGGGCTGCCATTTCAGGATCTCGCCGTTGACCAGGATCAGTGGCGCGCCAGGCAGATTGATCTTCAGGCCGTCCTGCCAGGCTTTTTGAGGGATGGCGGCGATTTCCGGGCTGGTCAGATCGGACTCGAACCTGGCCCGATCCAGCCCGAGCGAAGCGGCCTGGTCCACCACCCAGGCCTCGAATTTTGCCGCATCCAGTTTTTCCCATTCTGGTTGTTTCTCGAAAAGCAAATCGTGCATTTCCCAGAATTTTCCCTGCAGGCTGGCGGCTTCGGCGGCCTGGGTGGAAAAGGCCGCCTTGTCATTCAGCGTGATCAAAGGAAAATCCCGGTAAACCAGGCGGATGTCCTGCGGATATTTCTGCTGAATCCGGGTTAGCAGCGTGGCAAATTTGGCGCAGGCCTGGCACTGGAAGTCACTGTATTCCAGGACGGTGAGATAAGCCTCCGCCGGCCCGCGGACGTGATCTTGTGCGGAGACCGGCGCAAACAGGGAGGGCTCATTCGGGTCCGGTGTCGGCTGCCCGAAATACTGGCATGCTTCCGAGGCGCGCTGGGTATTTCTGGGGGCCAGGATCGTGGGCGTCGAAACGTGTTTGTACGTTACGGGCGTGCAGGCTGTTGATAGAAAAATGAAGGCAATTAAAGACAATAAAGATTTGCGCATTCGTTATCCTTGTATTCATCAATACCCGCTGGGTGCCGTTGGGGTAATGCCAACGGCCTGTTGTAATTCGGCAAAAGAACTCATTTGCGCAATACGTTCAAGGAAGGCTTTCAGCGACGGGCTGCGCTCGCGCAGGGTGCGTACCGCCGGGCCGACCGGGTCTTCACCGGCCGGGCCGCCGGGCGTATCGGCATAGGCGCCGTAAAAGGCGAAGTAGGCCTGGTTGAGCTTGCGGATGGCATAGCCGTGATCCCAGAACACCTGGCGGCGTTGTTCCATATACGCTTCGGCTTCGTCAATCTTGCCCTCGGCGAGCAGGGCATCCGCTTTGACACGCGTTTCATGCATCTCGGCGCGGTAGTCAAAGGCAGGCTCATCCGGGTGGGCATGGTTCGTTAAATGCGAAACAAGTTGAAGCGAAGGTTGATCGAGTTGTGATCGTTCGGGGTAATAACGTTTCATGATAATCTGCCCGATTTCGTTCCCTGCGATGGATGCGGTTGTCTCGTTCATGGTACGCAGTTGCGGGCTGGTTTCGTAATTGATGCCCAGCGGACGTTGACCCAGATAAAGATGGGTCCATTCGTGGCTGACGGTGCTGGCCAGCCAGTCTAGCGCGGTGGTGCGCATGACCATGGTGGGGTAGGTGGCCAGCCCGCCGATCGGGACGACCAGCGAGGAAACGCCCAGGTTTTTATCGACTGAAGTCTCCAGGCCGGCGGCCTGCTCGACGGTCAAGTCCGGTTCGAGCTGGTAGCTGGTGATTTGTTCGATCTTATTCCGGGATGAAACAATCAAATCCTGCGGCAGGGGGGTGATGTGATACAGCACCCACGGGATGGGCTGGCCGCCCAGGGTCAACCCGAGATCGTTGAGCACATCGGCGACCTGCTGCTGCAGCACGGACTCCGCGAAGGGAGCCAGCGAATCCTGCTTGCGGGAGAGATCGGCCAGCTTTTGGCGCAAGTCGGCGGATGCGCTCTCGTGGTCTTTGACCGAGGGGTCGGCGTAGACCAGGTTGATGTCATTTTGTATATGCTCGATGTCATCGACCAGTTTCAGGTATTGCAATACGATCAGGTGTTGGTCCAGGCGGGGCAGATAGCGCGGTGCGCCAATGCTGTTCTGACCGAGTTTGACCCAGAAGGCATCCATGGTCCACGAGCCGAAATCGAAACCGTAATCTCCCGCCAGGATCTGCAGGCGGTCGATGGTTTTTTCAAGGCGTATATCGCTGGTCGAGAGGCACAGGAGCAGGATGGTAAGCAGTGTGTAATCAAAAATGCGTTCAAGCCGGTGCATGGGGTTCATTATAACCAATCCGGCATGAACGGGTTGATTTTGGTTCCTGCTGTGGTATTTGGTGCGAATTTCCCCTCGCGAGTAGTAGGTGATCCTAGCGTGTGCGCGGCTAGCTTTCGGTTTGTTGCCGTAATCGTTCGGTCAATATGCGCAGCATTTCGATCGCGAAAAATGGGTTGGTCTTGACCACCAGCATGAAGCGCTTCTCGGTCACGGCTGCAACTTTGCACTCACTGACGGCGATTGCGCTGGCGCTGCGCGGCTGGCCGTCGATTAGCGCCATCTCACCAAAGACTTCACCCTGCTGGATGGTCCTTATTACTTTTCCCTGTTTTTCGATCTTCACTTCACCTGCGATGACCGCGAACATGAATTCGCCCGGCTCACCCTCAGAGAAAATCAGTTGCCCGGCTGCGTAGGTGCGAATATCCGGTTCGTTGCGAAAAAGATCAATGTTGCTCATGTTTTATCCTTCAATGTGTATTGGAATTCCAGTACTATACATCTTTCTTGCCCAATTTTCAATCTGGCGGAGATTAACAACCTGTTAAATTTTGCAGGCAAACGCAAATCTCGTAAAGGATGTTTCTCAGGAACGTTTTTCGTTATTCGACGTTAATTGTGCTGAGACTATCAAAGGAGCTATCGAATGAAAAAGACCCCCCTGTTTTTGCTGATTTTGTTCCTGCCTGTCCTGGCAGCCTGTGCCCCGGGCGGCGCCGCCGTTTTGCTGACCGGGACGAGCTGGAGGCTGGTTTCCTACGGTCCCGCCTCCGCCCCGAAACCCGCTATGCCGGACGTTGAAACCAACCTGACCTTTCGCCCGGATGGCAAGTTGACCGGTAACATGGGCTGTAACGGTTTTGGCGGCGATTACACCATCCAGGGCGAGAAGATCACCTTCGGGCCCATTGCCGCCACGTTGATGGCCTGCTCCGACCCGCAGATGGCGCAGGAAGGCGCTGCCTTCCAGGTGCTGAAAGATACGGCCAGCTTCAAGCTGGATGGCGGCACGCTGACGATCACTTCCGCTGATGGCAACACCGTGCTGACGTTTGCCGCAGCCACAAACCAATAATGGTATTGGTAGAATGTTTGACCAAGGCGGCCCTGCGGGCCGCCTTTATTCTTTAAACCAGCAGCTTGAGTATCTCCAGCGTCTCGCGCTTGCCGCCTCCTGAGCCCGTCGAAGGGGCGTTCTCCCCGGCCGGGCCCACACAGGATGGGCAGCCGTCCTCGCAGGGGCATTCTGCCACGAGTTCGAGCGCGCGTCCCAGCAACTCGGCGTGCAGCTCGAACAGCTTCTGGCTGAAGCCGATGCCCGCCGGCACCAGGTCGTATAGCACGACCGCCGGCCGGCCTTCGGCAAAGGGAGCCAGCGGGTCGTAATGCACTCCCAGGTCTCGGGTGTCGCACATCAGGAACAGGGGGGCAAGCTGGCCCAGCACGCTGGCCAGCCCGGCCAGTCCGCTGCGCATGTGCACGTTGGCTTCGGCGCTGCGATGGCAGGAGCGGCACAGGGTCACCAGGTTATCGAACCGGTTGGCCTCGCTGGCAGAAACAAACTGCCGGAACGGTGTCTTGTGGTGGACGTCATGCTGCCTGCCTTCACTTTCAGCCGTGCCACATACCTGGCAGCGGAATCCGTCGCGGGCGCGCACGGCGTTGCGGATACGTGGCCACTCCGGGCCATAATCGTTCGGGTCGTTGCTCCAGGCACCGGCGGCGCGCAGCTTCTCGAGTGTCTCTTCCGAGAGTGCCAGCCAATACCCGGTGGTCTGCAGGTCAGAGGGGGGCAGATCGAGCGGCTCTTCCCCCAGTATTTCTGACGAGAACCACATGCGTTTGCGGAAGCCGGTCACCTGGGCGGTGACCTGCAGTTCGCCATGAGCCTTCCTGCAGCTCTCGCCTCTCCCAGAGGTAGAAAGGCAGGGGGTGAGGGCGAAGGTCGAAAGTACCTGGATGCTGGTTTCCTTCAATGCTTCCGTGAAGTAGTCCAGCGCCACCGGGATGAGCGTGGCGGCATGGGTCTCGAAGTTTAGCTCCTGCACGAAATACTGCTGGCCTTCATGCAAATAGACGGCGTGCGGGTGCACCATCCAGGACGCAGAGGCGATGTCGATCTCGCCAATGGTGCGCGGTTGATCTCCATCTTCGGTATGCAGGATGATGTTTTCCGGTGATGCCGAGCGCAGTGAGACGGCCGCAGCCGGGTAGGCATCGGCCATCCAGAAATACTGGTCCTGTGAGAGGTGCGCTTCGTGGTTCGCGGCCAGGAATTCGAGAAATTCATCCACATCCTGCTGCCCAAAGCGCTCACCCTTTTGGAAGGGAAGTTCGAACATGGCGCAGCGCAGATGATTGAGCAGGATCAATAGATGATCGGGGTTGATCAGGGCTTGCTCGGGGGAGCGCGCGAAAAAATATTCGGGATGATGCGCCAGGAACTGGTCGAGCGGGCTGGCCGTGGCAACAAGCATAGCCACCGCCGGGTCGTCGCCGCGTCCGGCCCGGCCGGCCTGCTGTGTCAGGCTGGCGATGGTGCCCGGGTAGCCCACCAGCAGCGCCGCGCCCAGCCCGCCGATATCGATACCCAGCTCGAGGGCGTTGGTAGCGACGACGAGTCTGACAGAGCCATCGCGCAGGCCTTTTTCGATCTCGCGCCGCTGGGTGGCGAGGTAGCCGGAGCGATAACCACGAACTAGAGAATAGAGAGGAGAGAGTAGTAAGTCGTCGGTTCCACCTGAACTATTCTCTATTCTCTTATCTCTACTGTCTTGCAAGTACTTCAACAGCATCTCCACCCCTCGCCGCGAGCGCGCAAACACAACCGACTGCACCCCATGCGCCAGCAGATCCTGTGCCAGCCGCACGCTTTCCAGCAGCGAACTTTTACGCAGGCCGAGCGCCGCATCGACCACCGGCGGGTTGTAGATCAGGAAGTGTCGTTCGCCGCGCGCCGAGCCGTCCGTATCCACCAGCGCGACGGGCACCTCGAGCAATCGTTCGGCCAGCTCCTGCGGGTTGCCGATCGTGGCGGAGGTGAGGATGAACTGCGGATCGGCCCCGTAGAAACGCGCCACGCGCTTGAGCCGCCGGAGTACGTTGGCCACATGCGAGCCAAATACGCCCCGGTAGGTATGCATCTCGTCGATGACGACGAACTGCAGGCTGCGGAAAAAGTTCGCCCAGTTGGTGTGGTGCGGAAGGATACCGGTGTGCAGCATATCCGGATTCGAAAGGATGATGCGCGATTTGGAGCGAATCGCTGTACGTTTAGATGGGGGAGTATCGCCGTCGTAAATTGCCGCACTGACTGGCCGCTCATTCCTGATCACTGCTAACTGCTCACTGACTACTGATAACTGATCCTGCGTTAGCGCTTTTGTAGGGAAGAGATACAATGCCCGCGCTTCGGGGTTTTCGAGCAATGCCGCGAGCACGGGCAGGTTGTAGGCGAGAGTCTTTCCGGAGGCCGTGCCTGTTGCCAGGACGACGTTTTCCCCCGCTCGTGTGTGTTTCCATGCTTCAGCCTGGTGGCTGTAGAGGGAACTGATTCCATGTCCGGGCAGGCTGGCGGCCAGCTCGGGGGGCAGATCGGCCGGGAAACCGGCGAGCGCAGCGGGGCGTGCGGGTAGCGTGCGCCAGGTGGAAATGTTCGCGGCGCTGTCGGGGTCCGTCCGCCAGTGGGAGAGTAGGGAGTTAAGCGACATCCACGCAATTATGCCACGGTTCGCTACATATGTTACTGGACAGAACCTCCCGGCTGGACTAAACTAGGTGGGTCGCAATTTTTTATTTTAAGGAGCAGGGCATGGACTTCCGTAATGATGATTCCGTCACCCGCCGCATGGCGGCGATACATCAGCGTGTGCAAAACATGGTCGACCATGATTTCTATTTTTATAACCAGCCCGTCGATGAACTGCGCGGGGGTGCGCGCGTGCTGCTGAAGGGCCGCGATATGGGCATGTACGCTTCGTACAGTTATCTGGGGCTCGTCGGCCACCCGCGCATCAACGCGGCTGCCAAAGCCGCAATCGACAAGTATGGCACGGGCACGCATGGGGTGCGTTTCCTGGCCGGGACGTTGACCATCCATGACGAACTGGAAGAAACCATCGCAAACTTCAAAGGGGCAGAGGCGGCGGTTACGTACACCTCCGGTTATGCCACCAACCTGACGGCCATCTCCACTTTGATGGGGCGCGGCGATTACGTACTTTCCGACAAGCTCAACCACGCCAGTATTGTGGACGGCTGTCTCATGTCGGGCGCGGAATTCCGGCGCTTCAAGCATAACGATATGCAGGACCTGGAGAACCGCCTCGAACAGATCCCCGAGGGCGCGGCCCGGCTGGTTGTGGCGGATGCCGTCTTCAGTATGGACGGCGACGTGATCGACCTGCCGAAGGTTGTGGAACTGTGCCGCAAGTACGGCGCTTACCTGATGCTGGATGAGGCGCATTCGGTGGGTGTGCTCGGCAAGACCGGGCGTGGCATCGAAGAGTACTTTGGGTTGAAGGATGTGGTCGACATCAAAATGGGCACGCTCAGCAAGACCATCCCCTCGGTGGGCGGGTACATTGCCGGGAAGAAGGAACTGGTCGACTATTTGCGCCATATCAGCAGGGCGTATATGTTTTCGGCAGCGCTGCCCCCGGCCCAGGCTGCCGCGGCCAACGAGGCCTTTAAGATCATCCTGGAGGAACCCTGGCGCATCGAAAAACTGTGGCAGAACACGCACCAGTTCCTGGACGGCCTGAAAGGGTTGGGCTTCGACACCATGCTGAGCACGACCGCGATTGTCCCGGTGCTGTGCGGCACGGACGAACGCGCCTTTGCCCTGACCCAGGCCTGCCAGCGTAACGACCTGTTTGTACTGCCGGTTGTCTCGCCGGCCGTGCCTGAAGGTTTATCGCGCCTGCGCTCGACGGTCACCGCCGCGCATGAGACCCACGAGATCCAATATGCGCTGGATGTGATCGGCAAGGCGGGCAAGGAGATCGGGATTATCTAAAGAGCAGAAATAAGGGCATGAGTGAGAAGGAAAAGCAGCGCCCACCTCTTACAGGAGGCGGGCGCTGCTTTTCGGGCACCCCACCAGGGGAGCGACGTCTACACGGTATTGGTATATTTCGGCGGTTTCAGTATGCGCTAATTGGATCGTAGGGGTGGAACTCGAACCGGGCGTGCGCGTACCCGCAGCGCAGCGGAGTGGTAATCTCGTCTAACCTGCAAACTCAGTACAAATACAGTACATTTGTCTATTGCATCCGGGCCGGGAAAAGCCTATAGTTACGTGAGTATCCAAGCAACTGATCCTGTCCATCACGCTTCGCCGTCATAACGCCATTATTCTTGACAGGGGGACCTTCCATTGGCCCTGCCTGATTGAATAGCCGGAGGGCTGCATGTCCAAATCATTCACTTCAAGATTAATATCAAGATCGATCACCGGCCGCCTGCCTGTTGTACGTCAGGGTCTTAACCTGCTGGTGGTCCTTTCGTTGCTTTTCAGCGCGCTTGGTATTTCGGCAACACCGGCCGGCGCGGCCGGCCCCGAGAACAACCGGCCCCCAGGCCAGCAGGCGGCCCTGCCGGGCTTTGCACAGCCCGAAGTGCACAAAACAGTCCGCCCGAAGGGACCTGGCTCGCAGCCTGCCCAGGGTTCCGGTAACCTGATCTCATGCGGTACCATCACTGGCGTTGATGGCTGCGATGGCAATTATCGAACAGAGTTATATTTGCATTTTTCCGGCCCAGCAGGCTTTACGGTTTACGAAAACAACGGCGGTGGTTTCCCGATTTACGCAACAATTTCGGCGAACTACCATACGATCCTGGCCGGAGGCCGCCCGGATTGGCCCGATTACCTGGCAAATACATTTTCATGGGGCATGTACAACGTGTTGGTGGGTGGGGTTGGTGGCGCGGATGTCCCCAGGACCGGTTCCGGCTATTATACCTATCAAGGCGCAGGCAGCATCAACCCGAGTTGGTGGGCTGCAGTCGGCTTTGGAATTAGCCTGGATGGGTTATGGCCGTACGACACCCGCGTAGTCGACAGCGTGGATATTCATTTCTCGACTTCTCCAATCGCTGGAGTTCCCCTCTCGGGGATAGCCTCCGCTGAAGCTTGTTCCTCAGCTTCTACTCATCCATTAACTCAGGGACAGGTTGCCGACCCGATCAACACGCACACAGGCGGGTTCAGTTTCCCGGTGGACGACCTTTCCATCCCGACTTCTGCCGGAGCCCTGACGTTCCAACGCATGTACATCTCCGAGGCAACAGAGCGCTTTACGGCGCCGCTCGGCCCCGGCTGGACCGATAACCAGGATCTGCGCCTGGTCTTCCCGGATGACCCCGCCGGGCAACCCGGTTATGTGCTGTTCAAGTGTGCCAGCGGGAACATGCATCGCTTCAAGGATCACGGAGACGGCACTTATTCTCCTTTTTCCGGTATCCTGGCGAGCCTGACGCGCAGCAGGAGCCCGTACGTCTATACCGTGACCGACTCGGCCAAGAACGTCTACACCTTCGACGCGGACGGCCGGGTCCAGACCAAGGCCGACATCCAGGGCCGCACGATCACGTATACGTACGAGGACGGCCTGCTCAGCCGGGTCAGCGCGGACGACGACACGCGCTACATCGATTTCGACTATGAAGACGGCCGCCTGGCTTCGATCACCGACCAGTCCGAGCGCAGCGTTTCCTATGGGTATGACGACCCGGCCGGAGACCTGGTGGACGTCACCGACGTGCTCGGGCATACCTGGCATTACGTCTACGAAGAGCATCTGCTGACCGAAGCGCAGGACCCGGACGAAGCCACCATTGTGCGCAACGAATACCTCGCGCCCGTGGTCGAGAGTGTGAACTTCGACGACCACACCCTGAGCGCCTACGACGGCTCCAGCGGCACGAACACCACCACTGTGGAAGACGACGGGGCCACGCTGCACATCGTCGGGGACGGCCGCAAGAAGATCGATTTTCCCTATACGACCGGCAACCAGACGGTGATCGAGTTCGATTACAAGAGCACGGTGGAGGGCGACGTGCAAGCCATCGGTTTCGACGAAGACGATACGCTGGATTGGGCGCGCACGTTCAAACTGTACGGTACGGAGGCCCACGGCCTGACGGACTACAATAATTATGCTGGTGACGCACCGGACTGGAAGCATTACAAAATCCGCCTGGGGGACTATCCCATCCGTTCGAACACGCAATACCTGTACTTCATCAACGATGACAGTGCCGGCAGCCCGACGGCCGTCAGTTATTTCAAGAATATCAAGGTGTACGAAGAAACCACCTTCGGCAAAGTAGCCAACCAGTATGACGGCAACGATACCCTGGTGGCGGGATTGACTTACAACGAAGACGGCTCGACAATCATCACCGATGCGCTGGGGAACAGCAAAACCCACACCTACGACCTGGCAACCGGCGTATTGCTGAATGATACAGACATGCTCGGCGGGAGTATGGGCAGGCCTATGACGGCAACTTCCGTCCAAAGACCGTCACGGATGCGGCCGGCAATGCCACGCACCTGGCCTGGAGCGCGGACGGCGCAAACCTGACCGGTATCGTCGATGCGCTGGAGAACGAGACGACCATCGCCTACAACGGCGCCAACCAGCCGACCGGGGTCGTCGACCCGAACGGCAATACGACCACCTATCACTACACCGGTACGCTGATGGACAGCATGACCGCCGGGGGCCATACCACCGGGTATACCTATACCGAGAGTGCGCCCGAGGGCCTGCTGGAGACCGTCAGCGACCCGAACGGGCTGGTTACCAAATATGGATACAACGCCCACGGCCAGCGCACCAGCGTGATCGTCAATTACGACGAGAGCAAGGACCCCAACGAAGACGGCCTGTATAACCTGACCACGCAGTACGCCTACGATGAGCTGGGACGCCTGACCGATACCACCGCCGTTTCCCCGGCCGACCCGGAAGAGACGGTGGTGACGCACAACGAGTACGACGCTGCCGGGCACCTGATCCTGACGCAGCGCAACTATGACATAGGCAGGGACGAGAACGAAGACAACCTGTACAACATCAGCACGCGTTATTATTACGACGTGCGCGGCAACCAGATCGCCGTCAAGAACGCCGACGGCCTGGTCACGCGCACGTATTACGACGCCGCCAACCGCGTGACGGCTGTCGTCGAGAACCTGACCGGGCAGGAGATCGGCGAGGCCGGGCCTCCGGCACGCGGGACGGACGGCGAGAACGTGCGCACGGATACCAAGTACGACGACGCCGGGAACATGATCGCCACCATCGACCAGCACAATGTCGTCACGCGCACTTTCTACGACCAGGCCAACCGCCCCGTGACGGTCATCCGCAACCTGAGCGGGCAGAGTTACACCGTCGACGACCCGGACCCGGCCACGTACAACCCGGCCGCGCCCGACGAGAACGTGCGCACGGATAGCATGTACGACCTGGGCGGGAACCTGATCGCCAGCGTGGACCCGGCGGGCGTGATCACACGCACCTACTACGACGCGCTGAACCGTCCCTACAAAGTGGTGCAGAACCTGCACGGCCAGGATGCGGACTATCCGACCCCGCCCAGCTGTGGGACGGAAGACCAAAACCTGTGCACCGAAACATTCTACGACGCGGCCGGCAACGTGATCGCCAGCAAGGACCCGGCCGGCGTGATCACGCGCAGCTATTACGACGACCTGAACCGCCCGGCGATCGTGGTACAGAACCTGACCGGCCAGAGCATCGCGACCGAAACACCGCCCACCTGCGGAACGGTGGCCGGGAACCTGTGCAGCTACACCTTTTACGATAACGCGGGGCAGGTGATTGCCACCAGCGACCCGCTGCAGCGCGTCACGCGCACCTATTATGACTTGGCCGGGCGCGCCGTCACGACCGTCAGCAACCTGAGCGGGCAGGAGATCAGCGAGAACACGCCGCCCGAGGCGGGCGATGAAGACGAAAACATCCGCAGC
>WNFL01361337.1_pt1 | contig 97353 bp, 92 predicted proteins | sample 5400361 | NCBI WGS metagenome assembly WNFL01 (sample SAMN13153351, study PRJNA577476) | soil metagenome | isolation source: 40 cm soil on Douglas fir-dominated hillslope | place: USA:California | collected 2013-09-17
CACATACCTTGTCCGTCTACATCAACCGCTTGTTAGGAAAGCCAGATTTCCTACAGATCAAAGCTTTGGCTTTCCCAAACTAGCATATGACCCTAGTAGTAACGCAAGACCACTACCGCCTGCTGTTTGTCGCTCAAACTGCGGATGGCCTGCCAGACGGCCCCCTGCTCTGCCAGTTGCGCCCCCGGGAATTCGCTGGCCGTTACAACTTCTTCCAGCGGCACGGATACGGGCCTGCGCCCGCGGCGACGGTTCAGGCAGTGGTTGATCGTGATGCGGTGCAGCCAGGTGCTGAAGGCGGCCTTACGCGGGTCGAAGCCCGAAAGCGACTTGTGCACGAGCACAAAGACCTCCTGGAGTGCGTCCTCGGCATCATAGGCGTCATCCAGCATCAGGTAGGCAGTCTTGTAGACCAGGTTCTTGTACTGTTCGAACAGATCGGCAAAGGCCTGCCTGTCGCCGGCCTGTGCCCGCAGGATGAGTTGCAACGATTCGTTTGCCATTATTATTCGCATCACACTATACTATACACATCTGCATACGCAAAAGTTCGCCCGGGCCTGGTTCCGGTTTGGCCAACAGGCCCGGGAGGTCCGTTCCTCAAAGTACTCCGAGATTTTGAAAATCCCGGGGTCCTGTTTTCAAGACATCCAGGGATTATCAGGAGCAAGGTGATTTATAATCTACTTTCAAGGAGCACCCATGCCCACCTACCCCTTCATGCAAATCGACGCCTTCACCACCCGCCCGCTGGGCGGCAACCCGTGCGCGGTGGTTTTCGACTGCCCGGAGATCCCCGACGCGACCATGCTGGCGATTGCCAAGGAGATGAACCTTTCCGAGACATCCTTCGTCTGGCGCATGGCCGACGGACGCTTTCGCGCGCGTTACTTCACGCCCGCCGAAGAGATCCCGCTGGCCGGGCACCCGACCATCGCGACGGTCTTCGGGCTGGTCGAAAGCGGGCGCTTGAAGCTGGACGGAGAAACCCTGAAGATCCCGCTGGTGCTGCGCGACGGGCCGATCGACGTGGAGATCTTTGCCCGGGGTAATCAGGGCCAGGTCGAACGAGTGGTCATGTCGCAGCGCAAGCCGCAGTTCTTGCAGACGTATGCGCCCGGGGAAGTCCTGCCCGTCTTCGGGCTGGATTCCGCCGACCTGCTGCCGGATGCTCCATCCATCCAGACCGTCAGCACCGGCACGCCCCAGCTCTTCATCCCCGTGCGCGGGCTGGATGTGCTCAAAAAGATCAAGCTGGACGTTGAGGCCTACATTGCCCTGCGCGCCCGCGGGGATTTCTTCAGCGCGCACCTGTTCTGCCTGCAGGGCACGGAGCACGGCGATACGTTTGCGCGCCATTTCGTCACCCCGCCGGACCTGGTCGAAGACCCTTACACCGGCTCGGCCACAGGTGGCATGGGCGCGTATCTGTGGCACTACAACCTGATCCAGAAACCGACTTTCATTGCCGAGCAGGGCCACTGGATGGGCCGCCCAGGCGAGGGCTTGGTGGAGGTCATCGGTCCGCGTGAAGATATCGAAACCGTCAAAGTCGGCGGGGCGGCCGTGGCGGTGCTCAAAGGTGAGTTGATCATTTAGGCCTTGAACGGGAGAATTATATGAGCGACGAAAAGGGCTATACCGAATCCGAAGCGCATTATTTATTTGCCACGAATTTCCGCGAACGCACCTGGAACCTGCTCGACCAGCCCACTCGCACCCGCGATGAGGACGAACGTATGCTCGATTACGCTCATGCTTCGTTGGCACACTGGCGCTTTACGGGCACCGCTGTGCATCACCAGCGCGGCGATTGGATGCTGGCGCGCGTCTATGCAGTGCTGGGCGAAGCCGAACTCTCGATGCGATATGCCCGGCACTCCCAGGAACTGCTCGAAAGCGACAAAGCAGAAATGGAAGATTTTGACTTTGCCTTTGTCGCTGAAGGACTGGCGCGCGCTCACGCCATCGCCGGGAACAGGCAGGAAGCGCAAAAATATATCGGGCTGGCGCAGCAAGCGGGCGAAGCCATCGCAAAACAAGACGACCGCGATATCTTCTTCAAGGAGTTCAATGGGGGCAACTGGAACGGGATGAAATAAACTAAAGAAAGCGCCAAGGAGCCTCTGTGCCCGATCTTTCCCGTTTTGCCCGCAAGATCACCTTTGTCCTGTTCCTGGCCCAGAGCCTGGCCTCCGCCGGGTTCATTGCCGCCGCTACGCTCACCTCGATCCTGGGCGCAAAGCTGGGCGGCGGGCCGGCCTGGGCCGGCGTCCCGACGGCTGTATACCTGTTCGGCGGGGCCTTTGCGGCCTCGGCCTGGGGCTACCTGATGGACGCGATCGGGCGGCGCAACGGGATCGCTGCCGGGCTGCTCATCGGCGTGCTCGGCACAGGCCTGACGGTCTTCTCGATCAACACCGGCTCATTTCTCTTTTTCCTGTTTGGCATGCTGCTGATGGGCACCGCCAACGCCGCCGTCACGCTGGGCCGTTTTGCCGCCGCAGAAGTCAACCCGCCCGAAAAACGTGGCGCGGCCATTTCCAACGTGGTAATCGGCGGGACTTTCGGCTCGATCTTTGGGCCGCTGATCGTCGGCCCGGCAGGCAACCTGGTCAAGACTTTCGGCATGGACGAACTCGCCGGCGCCTATGCTGCCAGCCTGTTGTTGTTCGGAGTGGCGGCAGCGATCACATTGATTGGCCTGCGCCCCGATCCACGCGAACTGGGCCGGCAAGTAGCCGAACTGTATCCGGAAGAAACGCCTCATGGTGAAAAGGCGCGCCCAATCCTTGAAATCCTGCGCCAGCCTGCCGCGCTGACTGCCTTGATGGCCATGGTACTCGGACAGGTGATGATGGTGGCCGTGATGGTCATTACCTCTCTGCATATGAAAGACCATCACCACGTGCTGACCGACATCTCAGCCGTGATCGCCGCTCACACCTTTGGGATGTTCGCTTTTTCGATCATCTCGGGTCGGCTGGCGGATAAATGGGGGCGCGGCCCAGTCATTTTAACGGGGGCAGGCGGCCTGCTGCTGGCCTGCCTCGCCGCGCCGCTTTCACCGGACGTTCTGCCCCTGGGCGTTGCGCTGTTCCTGCTCGGTCTGGGCTGGAACTTCTGTTTCGTGGGCGGCTCCACCCTTCTGGCGGACCAACTGTCCCCGGCAGAGCGGGCACGCACCCAGGGGACGAACGATCTACTCGTCGGCCTGGCCTCGGCTGCGGGCAGCCTGGGGGCCGGGTTCATCTTCGCCGCGCTGGGTTTCGCGCTCGTTGCGGCCATCGGCGCGGGGTTGAGCCTGGTCCCGATCCTGTTATCCGCCCGCATGCTGCGGAACAGTCGGCGCGCCGAAAGCGTTATATAAAGAGGGATGGAATTCTTTCACGCTGCATATCCGGAAGGATTTCATGAACGATAAGCTCATACACGGGGTCCTGCTGCCTGCAAGACCTGCCTGGGATGAATTCCCATTGAAAAGTGGTAAAATCTCGCAATCATATTGCTATTGCGGAGGGTGTAATGAGTACAAATAACGGAAACGATACTATTCCCCCGTTCGTCGAAAAGCCCATACCGCCCGAAGAAAAACCAAAGTCCGATGACCGCGGCACGATGAGCCTGTCCACCATGATTTTTGGGCTTGTGGCTCTTTCTCTCTCCATGGCTGGCGGGTGTATATTTATTATTGACGTTTTTCAAGATGGTCTGTTCAGCGACGTTGACAGCATTTGGGCCAAGGTTATCCCTATCACCCTCGCTTATATTGTGGGCTGGATATTATGCCTGATGAGTATGCGCTCGTTCAGCAACCTGGTCCTGCCGCTGATGATCAAGTATTATTCCTGGTTGACGCTGGCAGGGGTATTGATTCTTTATCTAAAGATCATGCAGAAGCTCTTTGAACAGGGTTACGACATGGCCCATTTTCTTGCCTACAACGTCATCCTGGCCTCGGCTCTAGCTGCCCTGCTCGGCCTGCATCTGTTGTTGGACGAGCAGCATCTGCGCCGCTATTCCATTCCGATCATGGTCGTGAGCATCTGGCATCTTGTGCTGATGGTGCTGCGCTATGTGATTATCGATGGAGGCGAGCCTTTCTATATACTCGGCGACCTATATTTTTTCCTGGTGATATTCGGGCTGGCCGTGCTGATGCTGGCACACCTGGGCATCTTGAACCCGCTCCGCAACCAGATCGACGTTTTCTTCCTGCCGCCCAACAACAATATTGTTACTTGAGAACAAAATCCCCGCCAAGAAGCGGGGATTTTGGTTAAACCACGCCCAGCTTCTTCCCTACACTACTGAACGCTTCCAGCCCCAGGTCCAGATCCGCCTGCTCGTGCGCCGCCGAAATCATCACGCGGATGCGCGCCTTGCCCTGCGGCACAGTCGGGTAGCCGATCGCCATGGCAAACACACCTGCCTCGAACAACGCGCGGCTGAACTCCTGGGCCAGCCGCGCTTCGCCCAGCATGACCGGTGTAATCGGCGTCTCACTGGCGCCGGTATTGAAGCCCAGCTTCTTCATCCCGGCTTTGAAATATCGGGCGTTGCTCCACAGCCTGTCCACCAGTTCGGTAGACCCTTCCAGCAGATCGAGCGCCGCCAGGCAGGCAGCCGCGTCTGGCACGGTCATAGCGGAGGAGAACAGGAAAGGCCGCCCGCGCTGGCGCAGCCATTCGACAATCACGCTTGAGCCAGCCACCAGGCCACCTACCACGCCAAAGGCCTTCGAGAGCGTGCCGATCTCCACATCTACTTTGCCGTGCAGGCCGAAATGATCAACGATGCCGCGCCCGCCCTTGCCTAAAACGCCTTCGCCATGCGCGTCATCCACCATCAACAGCACATTGTAGCGTTCGGCCACATCGGAAATCTTGTCGAGCGGGGCGATGTCGCCGTCCATGCTGAAGACGCCGTCCGTCACAACCAGCGCGCGCCGGTATTGAGGCAGGTTTTCCTTGACCTGGGTCTCCAGCGAGGCCGGGTCGTTGTGCTCGTAAGCGATGATCTTCGCGCCCGAAAGGCGGCAGCCGTCGATGATCGAAGCGTGGTTCAAACGGTCGGAGAAGACCACGTCCTCCTTGCCGACCAGCGCCGGGATGGTCGCCAGGTTGGCCGCAAAACCGCTCTGGAAGGTGATCGCCGCTTCGACGCCTTTGAAGGCTGCCAGGCGCTTTTCGAGTTCCACGTGCAACGTCATCGTCCCGGCAATCGAGCGCACTGCCGCCGGGCCGACGCCCATCTGGTCTGCTGCCATTTTCGCCGCCGCCACCAGCGACGGGTGGTTGGCCAGCCCAAGATAATTGTTCGAGCAGAAGTTGAGCACCTTCTTCTCGTCCACCATCAGCCAGGCGCCCTGCGGCGAGCCGATGGTGCGGATGTGGTTGTATAGGCCGGCCTGCTTCAGGCTTTCGAGCTCTTCAGAAATCCAATCGGTTTTGGACATGGCTCAACTCCGTAATTAGATAGTAGAGAATAGAGCGTAGTGGGCTAATTCGCCCTAATCCGTTTTTATCCCCGCAAGGGGGACTTTCCGCGAATCTGTTATAGAGTCCGTTTGAGACTCTGCCAGCAAGCCCATCTCGGCCAGTGCCGCCAGCACTTTGGACTGCGCCCCGCTTTTGACGACCACCGTTACCGGGCCGAGCACCTCGCCCAGGAAGCGGCCGGCTTTCGAAGCGCGCAGTTCGTTCAACACTTCGGGCCTGCTTACCTTGAGAACGACGACGTTTTCGACGCGTGCCTCGATCCCGTTCGCTTCCCAGCGTTGCAGCGCCCGCACGAACGGCGGCGGCAGCGGCGCCGCAGCGTGCTTGCGCAAGAGCCCGATCAGGTGCTCAGGCTTCAATCCCTGCTCTTTGGCGTGCGTCAGCGAAGCGGGCGTCACCCGGTAGGGATATTGGTCGTCTTTTTCCTGATCCCATTCGCAGAAGCGTGCAATCTGGTAGCGGGCGGCACGCGGCGTCAATCTTGGCACGGAAATGCGCCCGTTCGACAGGACACTCAACCTGCCATTTTCTGCTTTCGAGGCTTGAGATTCGTCGCTGATGGCGCGAAAAGCAGCCGGCGCGGCGCCTTCTTCCGGCGCAGCCAGGTCCAGCATGCCCAGCCAGAATAACGGCCCACTGATAAAGTAGCGCATGAGTGCTCCATCGACGTTATCCCAATTGGCAAAGCCGCGCAGGAACACGCCGTCTGACTCGCGCTTGATGAACCACGAGTCGTAATCTCCGGCGGGGCGCTGGAAGTCGGGATACCTGGCTTTGACGTCGCGCACAAAGGCCGGCAGGCTCCACCACTGTTTTTCGGGCACGGTATTCAACAGGTTTAGCAAAAACTCGCGCGTCACCAACGGCTCATTTTTCCACTCACCCTCACAGGCAAGTCCGGGAATCTGGCGCAACTCATTGAACGACTCTGAATCCTGCCAGGCCCCGGCAAGCATCTCCAGCGCCTTTGCCCTAGGCGCCTCGAGAAAGCTTTTCACCGGCTCAGGCTGGACCTCGCCATCCAGGATGATTTTCGCTGCGGATAGGAATTCTTTTACCACAGTGACGGGAACGCCTGTTTCCACCGGCTGGATGCCGACCCGCAATGCAGCCAGCAGCGTGCAGGCATCATCCAAGAGCCGGTCGCTGGACAAGATGGGATATGCCTTCTCTGCCGGAGACGCCGGACGGCCTAAGGGGTCTTCGCTTTTATTCGCTAGCGGGTTCTCACCTGCTCCCGGTGCGCTAGGGCGGGCAGCGTTCTTCTGTGAATCTTTCTTATCGATGGTTTTCTCTACACGCGCGGTGATATTGAGATTGATCCCTTGCTCTTTTTCGTGACCGCCTGCCCCACCTGTGCTGAGGTTCTTTTCCCTGGTGCCATCCGCGAGCCGAAGGCCCCCTGTGGTTGGGTGGGTGGGCAGGGCGGGTGTATCAGGGCCTTTCCCAACAGAGTCGTACCCTGCGCGGCCAAGAGATTTTTGCTCTTCTACAACAACAACTCCCGCAAACTCCAATGCCATCAACAAATCGTCCGGGATGAATGCAAATTCCTGCGCGCCCTGCTCCGTATCGAAAAACGCCCTGGCCAGCAGGGCACGATACCACAAGATTTCCGCCCCTGATTTTGGATGGAGATGCGGCTGTTCCCGATCGCGTTTGCCGGCGCCCATCTCACGCACCTCCCCAAAACGGCGGGCGAACATGCCCCAGGCGATACGCCCCCCGCTCTCGGCCAAGGCTTCCAGCGCGGTGCGCCCGTCTTTGGGCAGCGTGGATACGACTTCCTCGACCAGTTCGGCGTCGCACAACGCCTCGGCCAGTTCCATCGATGCGGCTACGGGATCGGCAGAAGTCAGTTCGACACCCCACAGGGAAGCGACGATGCGAATGAAGCCGAGGTCGTTGGCTGGCAGGATTTGGGAAAGGTTTGGCATATCAGCTGGTTGTATTTTTAACTTCGCCAATGGCACTGATGATTAATGGGAGCGTGCAGAAAAAGACCAGTATTCCAACAATAACTGAAATGAACACTGTGAATAATGCCTGCCAATATTCAAGCTTGGCGATTGCCTTGAGAGCCATTACCAGCAGGGCAATTTGATAGAGGAGAAGAACATAAATCAAAACCAGGGAAACCTTTTCCGGCAGAAACAGCGCTAGAGGTACAAAAATAAATTGTAGTGGCAGCAGGATCGAGACCGTGATGTAAAGCAGTTTGTCATACAGGTATTCTTTGCGGTGAAATACGCGCTGATAAGTGAAGTGCATTGCGGATGTAAACAGAATGACGACCAGAGGAATAAGCAGTACAGCCGTTACGAACGCAGCAACTGGCAAGGGGGTGATCCCTATTGTCACCAGAGCATATAGATAAATTGCGAAGAAGATTAACCACCCCAGCGCAGAAGAGAATTTGTCGGAACCTTTTTGAGCTTCAGTAAGAAACGTTTGGGGGGTTGGAGAGACGAGCACTTTCCAGAACGTTCCCAGCCAGTCCTTCAAAGGTATATTCATAATATTTTCCCGGTGTGCATGCAAAGATCGAGTTTAATAATGAAAACGGGCAGCGAGTGGATTCTATCATCACTCGCTGCCCGTCACGAAAGTCTTCTGTCTTCCCTTTATTTTTTATCGCCCCTCACTACGCGCAGCGCATTTGGCATAATCTCAAATGCCACACTTTTGAGGTTGCTGCCAAAATCGGTGAAAATTTCTCCGTCCGCATGGATGTAGAGTGGCCTATCGGATGCCAGGCTAAGTTTCTTACACCTGCCCATTTTGACCTGCGCGAATTTCCCGTGCGTACCCTGCATGAACTCGGGGATCAGGCGGAACATCATCGCCCGGCCGATCTTGCGCACCAGCATATATTCCAGGATGCCGTCATCCACTTTTGCATCCGGCGCGATCATAAAACCGCCGCCTTCGCGCGGACCATTGCAAACCACCAGCATCAAGTTTTCCTGTTCCCATTGGTCGCCATCCGTTTCGATCTGCATCTTGGCGGGGTTATGGTTCAACAGAATCGTCTGAATAACGGCTGCGAGATACATCAAAAAACCGCGCAGCAACGGCAGCTTATGCGAGTGGATGGTAACGACCGTATCAAAGCCAATCCCAACCGTATTATCGAAATATTCTTTGCGCCCATGTTCATCGGTCAGCAGGCCCAGGTCGATGGCAGATGGCTGTCCGTCCAACGCGTGTGCCAGGGCGCGGTCCGCTTCGAGTGGAATGCCCATAGCGTAAGCAAAGTCGTTCCCGGAACCAATCGGAACGACGCCCAATACCGGGCGTTTCTCAGCAGGCACCTGCATCAAACCATTGATTACCTCGTGAACGGTCCCATCTCCGCCCATCGCAATGACCATCTCATAGCCTTCGAGAGCAGCCTGTCTGGCCAACTCGACGGCATGGGTGGGATAGACCGTTCCAGACCAGTCTGCGCCGCCATGCTCGGCTACGATCGGGCGCAGGTCGTTCGCCACGCGCCAGGCCCGGCCCATATCGGCCATCGGGTTCAGGATTAGTTTGACTTTACGGGCCATCTCAGCCTCCATAAGCCGTGCAACACGCTGACATTATTTGCGATTCTTGGGCCCGTGCAACTCGCCGGTCCCTTCGCGTGCAATCAGGAACGAGCCGCGCGAATGTTTTTTGGCACGGTAAAGTGCTTCATCGGCGGCACGCAATACGTCAGATGCCGTACGTCCATGCCGTGGGTAGATGGCGATCCCGCCGGAAACGCCCAGTTTATCCCGGGTGTCATCGGGCAGGGTGATCTCAAAAGCGGCCATCCGTTCACGGATCTTTTCCCCCACCTCGCCGGCCGAGTTCACATCCGATTCAGGAATGATCATGGTCAGTTCATCCCCACCGTAGCGCGCCAGGAAGTCGGAAGAACGCAGCCCATCATTCATATATTGCGACATTTCATGCAGCACCTGGTCACCATACACATGTCCCCAGGTATCGTTGATCGCCTTGAAGCCGTCCAGGTCCATCATCAACACGGCGAAAGAGCGCCCATAACGGATGGAACGTTGGACTTCATTATCGAGGCGGGCATCCAGGGCGCGGCGGTTGGGCAGGCCGGTGAGTGTGTCGCTCATCGCCTGGTTCGAAACGGCCAGGTGCAGGCGGGCATTGATGACGGCAATCGCGGCCTGGTCGGCCAGCAGCCCAAGCAGGCGCAGCTCCGCAGGCGTAAAAGCCCCCACAGAAAAGCGCGACATGTTCATTACCCCGACGACCATCTCGCCCATCATCAGCGGAATCCCGGCAATCGAACCCTGCATTTCTGGTGTCGTACCGGCAAACAAAGGATGCTTGCGCACATCGTCCACTACCATGGCCTGCTTGCTGCGCGCGACCGTGTAAGTGAGACCATCCGGGCGCGGCATCGCGAAAAGCTGGTTGCGTACACCCCTTGAATCGAGAGAGGCGCCGAACTTCAGTTGGCCCTCGTGATATAGAAAGATCTGCGCATCACGCGCGTCACTGATCAGGCGCATTGCTTCGGTAACAACCGCATCGAATACACCCTGCAGTTCCAGATTGGAAGTCAGGTTGAGTGTGATGCGCTTGAGCGCGTCGAGTTCGGCAGCCTGCTGTTGGATGATGCCCAGCAGATTATAATGATGGGTGGCATTGGCAAGGAGTTTAGCTGTGGAGCTATTCGCCCCCCCGCTATCCCTGTCTGCCATTTCCACCATTAGGTCCAGCATCTGCAGGAGTGATTCGCGTTGTTCGTCAGACAGGTGGCTATCCTGCAGTTTCTGCCGGGCAGCTTCGATCAATTCTTGTCGCGATTTAATCATAAGGAAATCGGATGTTCAGATAACGTACCCCGGAGAGATTGCATGAATTCTTTCAGCCATGCAATCGGAAAGAAACTCCTGAAGATTATACAGCCCAAAGACAATAATGAGAGTATGTTAAAATGAATTCCGAATGATTCAAAAACACAACGGAGAATGTCATTTATGCCTGAAACGAAACTCCCTTCTGCAACACCACTCAAGCCACGCGCGCGTGCAATCATCGTGGGCGCTTCCAGCGGGATTGGCGCCGCCCTGGCCCGACGGTTGGCAGGTGAAGGTTACAGTGTGGCACTGCTTGCGCGCCGCACGGAGCAACTCGAGTCTATCTGTGAGCAGATCAACGCTGCCAGCGGCGAGACGCGCGCCCTGGCCTATGTCCATGACGTGAAGGATTACGAGGGGATACCAGCGCTGCTGCAGCGCATCACAGTCGATCTGGGCGGGCTGGATTTATTCATATACAACAGCGGCGTCCAGCATTTCGTTGCCGCCAATGAATTCAACTTCGCCGCCGACCGTGAAATGCTGGAGACCAACACCCTCGGTGCACTGGCCTGGCTGAACCCCGTGGCCGCCATGTTCCATGCCCTGAAAACAGGGCAGATCGTGGGCATCTCGTCTGTGGCAGGGGATCGCGGACGGGTGGGTGCTCCGGCTTATAACACCTCGAAAGCCGCCCTGAGCACCTACCTGGAGGCCCTGCGCAACCGCTTGACACGGCGCGGCGTCACCGTCCTGACCGTGAAACCCGGCTTCGTGGATACCGACATCCTCAAAGCCGCAGGGGCCAAGCGCACCTTCTGGGTTATTTCGCCTGACCAGGCTGCCGAAGGTATTTGGAAGGCCATCCGAGCCCGCAAACAGACGGTCTACATCCCCGGCCAGTGGGGGCTGCTGATGTTGGTCATCCGGCACATTCCCTCCGTTATTTTTCGACGCTTGTCGTTTTAGGGCACCATCCACCGACGATGGCAACTAGTCCGTAGCTCGTGCTTCACCGTCCACGCTCCATGATCCATCGTCAGATCGAGAAACCACTATGAATACCACCCTGCCTTATGAAAGACTAACCGTCCTCGAAAACTTTGGACACTCCTTACGTGCGCAGTCCTACGTCTACAAACCGGTCAGCGCCGAAGGGATCGCCGACGTTTTCAAATTTGCCAAACAGAGTGGCCTGCACATCACGGTACGCGGAGCAGGCCGCTCCTACAACGATGCCTCGCTCAACGGCGGCGGGATTGTGATGGACTTGAGCGGGATGAACAAGGTCCTGGAGTGGAATCCGGAAACGGGCGTCGTGACTGCGGAGCCGGGGCTCACACTCGAAAACCTATGGCGTGCCGTCCTACCGGACGGCTGGTGGCCGCCGGTCGTTTCCGGCACCATGACCACCACGCTCGGTGGCTGCTTAAGCACGAACATCCACGGCAAAAATAACTTCAAAATGGGCCCGATTGGGGAGCACGTGCTGGAATTCACTGCCCTGCTGCCGACCGGCGCGGAAGTGACCTGCTCTCCGCACAGGAACGGCGATCTGTTCCGCAGCATGATTTCGGGCATGGGCATGCTGGGCGTCTTCACGTCCATGACGCTCCAGATGAAGAAAGTCTACTCCGGTCTGCTGGAAGTGCATGGCTGGTCGGTGCCCGACCTGAAGACCCACCTGCACAACCTGCTGGAGAATGCGCCGGAGAACGATTACACTGTCGGCTGGCTGGACGGCATCGCCGGCGGCAGGTCTATGGGGCGTGGGCTGGTCCATACCGCGCGCTATCTGCACGAAGGTGAGGACCTTGATCCGCGCAAGACTTTGCAGGTTAAAAACCAGATGCTCCCCTCGACGATTTTTGGCATGCCCAAGGGCATCCTGCACTATTTTATGGCACCGTTTGTGATCACTCCGTTTTGGGCGCTGGTCAACACCGCCAGATACGTACTGGGTACGCGCAGGGAACACTTCCGCCAGCCGCATGCTGCCTTCCACTTCCTGCTTGATTACATTCCCAACTGGGAACGAGTCGCCGGGCGCGGCGGGCTGATTCAGTACCAGTCCTTCCTGCCCAAAGAGACAGCCCTGCCAGCCTGGACGGAGTTGCTCTCGCTTTCACACAAACGCGGCCTGCCCGCGTACCTCGGCGTCACCAAGCGCCACCGCCCCGATGGTTTCCTGCTTTCGCATGCCGTGGACGGTTTCTCGCTGGCCCTGGATTTCAAAGTGACCGATGGCAGCCGCGCGCGCATGTCGCAGATGCTGCAGGATTTCGACAAGATCGTTACGGAGGCCGGCGGGCGCTTCTACTTTGCCAAGAACAGCGAGACTACCGCCGAGACGGCGCGACGCTTTCTAGGCGATGAGGCCTTCGAGCGCTTCAAGGCACTCAAATGCCGCACCGACCCGAACAATCTCCTCGAGTCGGATCTCTACCGGCGCGTGTTCGGATAACTCTTATGCAGAGACGGACCGCGATCCGTCCTTTCAATACCGATATGCTCTGCGAAATTCACGACCTTGGATTAATGGAATACCAGCCGGCCTGGGATAAACAAAACCAGTTTGCCGCCGAAATCGCGCGCGGTGAGCGCCCGCCCACGCTGCTGCTGCTCGAACACCCACATACCTACACATTTGGCCGCCAGGGCCAGGCCGAAAACCTTTTATGGGACGAGGCTCGTCTCAAGGAACGCGGCGCCACCGTCCACTGGGTAGACCGCGGCGGGGACGTGACCTACCATGGCCCGGGTCAGCTCGTCGGCTACCCGTTAATTCCACTTGCCTCCATCGCGGAGCTTGGAAAAGTGGATCAGGCTGAACGCATTCTGGAAGTCGATTACGTCGGTTATGTGCGCAACCTGGAAAAAGTCCTGATCGAAGCGCTGGCTGCTATTGGATTGGTATCCGGCCAGTTAAAGGGCAAGACGGGCGTCTGGGTGCAGCCAGATGTGGCTTCGCGCTGCTCACGCTGCCGCCCGGAAGACCGTCTTTCCACAGCCCTTCGACACAGTGAGCGAGAGACGAACCGTCAGGATAACAGCTCAAGACAAGCTAAAAAGCCGGCCAAGATCGCCGCCATTGGCGTCAAGGTGGATGCGCACGGCATCACCCGCCACGGGTTTGCATTGAACGTCAACCCGGATATGTCCTACTTCGATGGAATCATCCCTTGCGGGATTGCCGACCACCCTGTCATCAGTCTGGCCGATCTGTTTTCCCCAGCACCGGCCATGCAAGAAGTGAAGGCGCAGGTCGTACGCGCCTTTGGCAAAATATTTGAGTGCCATTTAGTACCCGCAGGGGTTTGACTTTTTTCGCTAAACTCATTACACTTGTTTCAGAATTAATTGTTCATCTTCAGGAGGCGAAATGGCTCAATACCAGTTAGTGATGCATTCCGGACCAACGCCAGGCAAGACATTCCAGCTCGAAGGCGACGTGTTGACGATTGGACGCGATGCAAGCAACCAAATCCCGATCAACGATGCCGAAATCTCTCGTAAACATTCCCAGTTGGTGCTGCAGGGCGGAAAGTACGTCCTGACCGATCTGGGTTCCACCAACGGTACCTTCGTCAATGGCCAGCGCGTCACTGGCCAACATGTTCTTCAACCTGGTGAAGTCATTTCACTTGGTGAGCAGATTAACTTGCTTTTCGAATCCGTGACAGTGAGTGATCCAAATGCGACCATGCTCTCCTCCGGAAAACCACCCGTCGCCCGTTCGGCACCCAGGCCCAGACCCCAGGCTCCCGAGCCTCAGCCTGCAGTCTACGCCGGGCAGGTGCCTGCCGGCCCGCCCGCTGCAGCGCCTGCACCTGCGCCCCAAAAGAGCAACGGACCTGTGTTGATTGGCGTTGGCTGTCTGGCGCTTGTCTGCCTGTGCGGCGCATCACTTTTCCTGATCGATTACTTCAGTATGTGGTGCAGCATTTCCTTTGGCATGATCTCGGGTTGCCAGTAATCCTCTAACTAAAAACCCTTTCGAAGCAGTTTGCCTCGCAGATCCCTGCGGGGCAAATTTTTATTTATTTCTCCCGAAGGGAGAAAGGGACACCCCCAACAAACCTAGGGCAGGCTGGGACGGTGTGAATTCCCCAAGAGATCAAGCAGCAGGTTGGCAGCGCGAATATCTACCTCACTGGCGCTGTAATTCCCAGTACGCAGGCTGGCATCTGCTGAAACAAGAAGGGATTCGATGCGCTGATTAATCGTCGAATGGGGATGGCGCAGGTAGTCCGCTACGATCCCACGCCGGCGCATATCCGGGCCGTCCGGCAACCAGGCAGTCAGGAAATAGGCCGAGGGGTCGAGCGCCAGTTGATAACGCCTGACGGTATCATAGAAAGCCACCGTCAGTCGCACATCGGTAAGGTCGTTGTCTGTCACGCGTTGGCGCCTCAAAAAGGCAGTGAAATCCTTTTCCAGTTGATCGAGCGAAAGGTTAAAGTGCACTTGCAGGGCGGTGTTCAGGACCTGCGACTCAGGACCACCCTCGATGGGATGCAAGTTGCGATACAACGCATTATATTTCTCCCAACCATATGTCTGGATCATGTAACCGGTCAGCGCGGCAGCTTCCATATAACCAATCTCATGCTGGGATGTATAGAATGAATTAACAAGCTGCGGCAAGGGAATATACCAGTTCAACTGTACCAACGCGGTAGCGCGGGAGAAAATGGGCTCCACTTTGAAATGCCCGTCACTCATATAAACAGCCAGCCCCTCCTGGAGGATCGACAGATGCGCATCCCCCCCCATCTGACTATCGAGCCAGTGCACCATCTCGTGATGGACGACTTGTGTGCTGGTACTTCCGGCATAGTTTTGGTCGAGATACGAAACGTAAATTTCGTTGGACGTGAATCCTCCATGCCCCAAAACACGTGGCAGGAAAGTGATCGGTATCTTGCCTTTGAATTTGGTTTGCAAACGGCGTTCATCGTCAGCGGCCTGGGCATCCAGCATCGCTTTGAGCTTACCCAGGTCGCGTTCGGCGGCGGTCCCGCTGATGTAATGGATGCTACAGCAGCTGGTCTCCGCCGATTCCCAGTGCGCATCAGGCTCGGGTTGCGGAACACTGGCCGCGGGTAGCAGCGAAACGGTCTCGGTCCACGTGGTAGCGACCGGGAGCACGTTAAACGTCAGGGTATAGGTACCGGCCTTCAGCCCGTGTGTATCCCAGAGCCAGTAAAAGGTGGCCTGGTTACGCCCGCCAATTCCAAAAGGATGGAATTCACTCTCATCCAGCGCTTGCCCTGCGCCTGTCAAAGGGTCGTCCAGCGAGATACGCACTTTATCATCCTTCGACCCTGCTCCGGATGGGCTCAGGACTTCGATGCTGACCCGGTCTCCAACGTAAAGCGGCCCATCAGGGTGGTAGCGGACGGTAAAACCAGGGCTGGGCGTAAAGGTTGGGGCGGGCGTCCCTGCGGGAAGAGGCGCCAGCGGTATAGCCACCGTAGGGATTTTACAAGCGACCAGCAGCAGAAACGAAACGATCAAAATTTTACGCATGAACATTATTATAATGGTTGTAAAATCGCTCACGATTGACTAGAATTATGCTAAGCTATTATAAGGAATGCGTTTGTCTTTCAACCTGGAAATGCCCACACACAAAAGAGGACGCCATGAGCACTTTAAATACTTCTCCAAGTTGGAATGCGACCACCAAGCTTATCGTGGTTCTGACTCTTCTGGCCATTGCAGCCGGACTGTTGATCAGGTTCGAGAACATTGTGCCACCGCTTATTCTGGTCATCATCCTGGCATACCTACTTAATCCCATTGCAAATTTTCTGTCCACACGCCTGCACATTTCCTGGCAGCTTGCAGTCACTTTGATCTATGCCGTTATCATACTTGCTTTGCTTAGCCTCCTGACGCTAGGAGGCGTCGGGGTGATCCAACAGGTCCGCAGCTTGATCGAACTGATCCAGAAAAGCCTGGAGAATCTACAAACGGTGTTAAAGGATATTTCTGGTCGGCAATTATCGATTGGCCCTTTTGTAGTAGACTTGCGCAAACTTGACTTGAGTGTGCTCGGCAACCAGCTACTCGGCGCGGCTCAACCGCTGATCGGGAACACCGGGAACATGGTGACAGCGGCTGCCGGGGGGGCGGCCAACTTCCTGGGCTGGACGATCTTTGTCCTGTTGGAATCATATTTTGTTCTGGCAGGCAGCAACGGCCTGTGGAAGGGGATTTTGCAAGTCCATATTCCGGGCTACGAAAGCGATCTTGCACGCATGAGCCAGGGCCTGGATCACATTTGGAATGCCTTCCTGCGCGGCCAGATCCTAATTATGGGGCTGGCGGCCATCGTTTATACGATTGTTCTCAGCCTGCTAGGGGTCAATTACGCTCTGGGCCTGGCCTTGCTGGCCGGGCTGGCGCGCTTCATCCCATATTTTGGCTCATTCACGATATGGAGTACTTTATTCCTGGTAACATTCTTTCAGGAATTCAAGCCCTTTGGCATCACCCCGTGGGTATACGCACTGATCGTAGTGGCATTCGCCTGGTTGATCGATATGATCATCGATAACTTCGTTGCGCCGAACGTCATGGCCCGTGCGCTTAAAGTCCACCCGGCGGCCGTGCTGGTGGCAGCAATCATCGGGCTCAGCTTGCTCGGTATCCTGGGAGTCATCATTGCCGCACCCATGCTCGCCACCCTGCAACTAATCGGTCGTTATTTCGCCCGTAAGTTGTTCGATCTCGACCCTTGGGAAGGGCTGGAGGAAACCCCACCACGACCATCGCTTCGAAGTCAGTTGCAGGAATGGTTTTCATCTCTGCGCACAAAGCTGAAAACAGACTGAAATCACCATATCCAAGTCCCGATGACTGCTATATAATGGGTAAAACAAAAAGGAGATTATCATGGCGAAAAACCCCGAACCAACAACCGAGACTCTAGCCGAGACCGAGAATTATCTGGTCTGGAAAGCCGAAGAACCGGATGGCGAGACCACTTTTCATGTGGAGCTTGGAAACGTCACCGTTCACTTCTTCAAAGAAGAATGGGATGAATTCATCGAACTGGTACGCTCCCTGGAATAGACGACAACACGGACCAACGCAAAGTGCGCGTCCGTGTTTGTTTTTAATAATAAGATGGGCTGCAAATTATGCAGCCCATCTTATCTAAACACTGATTACTAGTCGCTCTTGCTTCTTTTCATCTCGTCCTTGAATATCAAGGACAGTACGATGCTGACCACGCTGACGATCAGGCCGCCCAGAAAAGCCGGCCAGAAACCGTCCACCAGAAAGCCGATATGGAAATTCGTGCCTACCACACCCGTCAGCCAGAAGAGGAAAGTATTGATTACCAGTGTGAACAGCCCCAGGGTGAGGATGTTGAACAGGCAGGTCAGAAGGTTGAGCAGCGGGCGCAGAAACGTATTCAGCAGGCCAAAAATCAGCGCTAACCAGACGAACGAGAGCCAGTCGGTTGTCACCGGCGTGATACCGCGTCCGTTTAACAACGCAACTGCGGCGTAGAGCGCCACAGCGTTAATCAACCAGCGTAGAAAGAAACGGGTCATGTGAGCCTCCTGTTACAAATTTACTTTATATACGCATGGTCTGCGTACCGGTTGCACTCATTTCGACAGGCCCGGCGCTTCCATCCAGACCAACGTGCGTTGTGCAGAAAACCCGGCGGCGCTGATGGCCTCATCCGCAATCCCGGCTGGATATTCCATTACTACGCCGCGTGAATTCGAGAGCATACGCCGCGCATAGTAGAGCAGGGCGGTAAAAGCCTCCTGATCTGGATGCTCCGGGAAAGCTGCCCAGAGATAGTCGGGGCGCCCATACATTCGCTGGCAGGCGAGCACCCCTTGCAGCGTGTTGCCGCGATAAGCCGACCATTGCAGGGTATTGATATCGGCCATGAAACGGTAGACACTGGAGAACAAACCGGGCTGGAAGACATCCCAATTTTGCTGGCTATACCAGCTAAGTTCATCGGAATAGGCCCGTTCCAGCCATTCGCGCTGGGTGGGCCAATCCTGCCCAGGCCGGGGCTGAATATCGATGCGCCCATGGCCTTGGACATGTGAAGCAGCTCCTGGCGAGGCAAACCAGTTTGTACGCAGCGCGCGCTCCTGGAAACCCAGGTCGCGATATAAGCTTACCGCGCCGCTATTCTCCTGGCGAACGTGCAGCCAGATGGATGCAGTCTGTTTCTCTCTCGCGCGGCCCATGGCAGCCTCGGTCAGCATACGCGCGATGCCCTGACGGCGATAGTCTGGATGGGTGGCAACGTTCGCAATCAGATAAATTTTGCGGCCACGCTTGAAAAAGGGAATCAGGCTGACATTGCCAACAATCCGTCCGCCGTCTTCCCAAATAAAACCAGAAAGCGGCAAGGAGGTGGAATCAATCACCTTCGAGGCCCAGCCAATGAAGCTCGAATCCTGCCCGTTGCGGCGCATCTGGTCGACATAGGAACGGCCTTCTGCATCCATGGTGGATGCAAAGCACAGTTCGATCAAGTCGGCCACGGCAGGCAGATCCCGCAGGATGTTTAGCGGGCGCATCACCCCGGGCGTCAGAGTCCTTGCGACGGCAAATGTAGCGGTCATCAAAACTATTATAGCGGGTTTTACACAAGCGAAAGATGGAATATTTGGGCCGGGTCTTACGAAAAACAGATCTGTAATCTGCTGATACTCCTGGGTATTGGTGGATGATTTCAGGGTTTCGCGCAAGTCCTGTGGATAAAAACAAACCCGCTTTTGGGGTTTGTTTGGGGTAAAGCGCTATCCGGCTAGCTCGCGCAGGCGCTGGAGCAACAGGAATGTGGCCGCAGCCAGCAACGCACCGATCAGGATCCAGAACCAGAAGTGGAATACCAGGATCAATCCACTGATCATTGCCAGCAGGGCAGTGATCTGTCCGACGGTTTGAATGAACGCGCCGCGCAGAATCGATTCGAGCACCACAAACAGGAGCGTGATGATGGCCAGACCTGCCAGAAGGTATGGGGAGTTGAGCAAGACCAGCGCGACAATCCCAAACAGCAGCAGGCTCAAACTGATTGCCGCCCAAGTCTCACCGACGCGGTCGAAGCGCATCAGGGCCGTCTTGACCGGCAGAGCCATATGCCGGATATGGGCATGCGGGTCATCTTTCAGACCTTTTCGATGCCGTTTCAGCCGCTCCATCAGGCTTTGCAGCAGGGCGGCATTCTCGGACTGTTCGCGGCGCAGGCCCTTGACATCTTCCACCAGGGCAGCCATTTTCTTTTCCAACGCAACATACTGTTTCGCCAGATGTGGATTGTTTTCCATCCCTTTTAACTTCATGCCGAGAGCTTGCAGTTCTGCCGCTTTCTTCGGGATCAAATCATCCAGCTCCACCTGGCGGCCGGTAATCTCAGCGCAGTTCTCTTGCAGCATACGCAGCGCGTCCGGGGGTGGCGGGACTTTGTCGAGCCCCGCGAAGCCCAGCGGGTCATACCAAGAACCCCGTGGCGAGCCGTCGCGGTTGTACATCGGCCCGGCGGGAGCGTTTTCACCCGAGATTGGATCGCGCGCGAACAGTCCCCACAGCCCGCGATACTGGCTGACCCATGGGGTCGATTCATCGATCAGTTCCGGAGCCCAGGCTCTGGCCTGGCCGGGTCCGATGCTCATTCCATCGCCCCGCGCAAAGTCCACAAACGGGATACGGAAGGGATCGGTCTTCTGTTGTCCCAGCGTCTCCGTCCAGAATTTATTCCAGGCTTTGGCAATACTCCTGAACCAGGAGGGCATGTCGAGATTTGCCTCAGCCTGGTATTCTCCACGGCGGAAATAGGAAGCATGCGACCCGGCCCCGGCATACACGACCGGATGCACATCCGCAAAATCGAGCTGGCCTTCGTCATCCCAACGCCGGCGCAAGTCGTCACCGTGGAAATCATGCGAGGCATATGCGACCCATTCGGGCAGCACCTGGCCGTCGACTTCATACAGATAGATCGAAATCATTTCCCAGTCTGATTCATGGTCGTTGACACCGTTGAAACCCGAACGCCAGCTGTTATAACAATAGAAAAACCAGTATTGCAGCACCACCCAGCCGTTCTGCCTCACCACCCGCCCATAATAGACGTATTTCTCTTTCTGGGCGCGCATGTGGAAGTAATCAAGTTCCGCGGCCGCCGCGCTGGCCGCAGGGACGCGCCCGCGAAGCAGGAAAGAAACCGTGAACAATGCGTCCAAAACACGCGGCAACATCCCGCCGCGGGCCAGGCGTCCCAGCCCGGCATGAAAATGATTCTTGAGACGCGTGCGCAGGCGGGCCTGAGCGTTCAGCACCTGGGCCGATTCGGTCAGGCTGAGCGTTTCGATGAAACGCAAATAATGCACCGTGCCAAATACGGCCGGGCGCTGTTCAATAAGAGTTTCCAGCGTCAGGTCGTCCTGTTTGACCAGCAACTCATCATGCCCATCGGGATAATGGGCCCACAGGCTGCATTCGCGTACATAGTGCTCGACGTTGGTCGGATAGAATTGTTCACCCTGGGTATAACGGATCACCGGTTCGTAACGGCGTAACAACTCCAGGTCCGGAGTATTGGCAGGCATACCCTGCTCAAGGGCTTTCTCTTGTGCGGGGATTTCGTGCGGCACAGTAACAACCGGGCGTTCACTGGAGATTTTGACCATCATCCATCCTTATCCCGAAGATACGCTGAACTTCGGCCTGGTTGAGAGCAATCGCAATAATGGTATTGGAGGCCATCACCAGATAGTTGGGCTGGCTCTCGGGCTGGCGATAGAAATATCCGACCAGCGTGATCGTGAGCGAGACGGCTGTCCAGGCCATCAACACCACCCAGCTCCAGCGGTGCAGGCGCAGGAAGGCAATCAGCACAACGATGCCTGCCAGTGAGAGCACCAGGTATGAAGTGCTGATCATGACCGCGTTACCAAGAAGAGTCAATCCCAGGCCCGAAAAGAGCGGACCGGAGATGCCATTTTTCAGGATGCCGCTGCCGATCAAAGACTCGATCACCTGATACAGCCGGATGCCGAACAGGATTACAATCGCCCAGGCAACCGCCGTGACTGCCGGCGGGCGTTTGGCCCATTGTTTCTTTCTTTTTTCCATAACAGCCTCCGATCATCAAAGCATCACTGCTACCGCCTTTATTACTGCCACTTACGCAGTACATAGCAATTATAGAGCGGAGTGGATGGTTTGAATAGCACAATCCCCATGCAAAATTCGATTTGGAAGAGAACATAGTAACGACTTCACCCCCTGGACTGTCCCTCATCTACCTGCCCACCCACAAGGGCCGTTGGCTCCAAGGGGCCTTCGGCTTTACCTGTGGTAGCTCAATGCATGCCTGCCCGTGCCAGGAATCGAGAGAGCCGGGGCCGCCGGCCCCGGCTCTCTTTTCAAAGGAGGAGAAGAGAATCACCTTACCTTTCTAATTTATCACCAATGCTCCTGGCGTACTTGACGCTTCACCTATGTCCACCCTGTGTTTGGCCGACAAAAACCCTTTGGCGTATTGTTTAGACATAAAAAGCAACTATAAGTTTGGTTTTTTTCCACCCATCAGCGTCCATACAAAACGAATAGTTCAGCGCGGTCAGAAGAATACATGCCCATAGAACATCAACAAGATGATTCTTGTCTGGCTGCCAACGCAAAACCCGCCAGTTCTCGCGCATAGTACCGACAACCCCCTTGATTTGGATTCCTACATAACCTATAATTTATCTGTAAGCTTATTCATACTTCCCGTAAAGGATCAGTTGTTCTGGCACACTGAGATATGCACACAACCTTGTTGCATCAACGGGTCGTTTCAAGAGTTCATTTTGTATTCAAAGGAGAATCGCATGAAAAAAGTACTTACCGCACCTGTCCAACTATGGCACGTCATTTTGGTCACTATTTTGATCGCGACCCTGACCAGCACCGCGGTCGTCTCGGCCGCGCCGCTCTCGGCGTTTTTGACCCAGGGCACGGTCCGGATGGCAGTCGCGACTGGGAGCGATGTCAATTCCATCACCGTCCCAGCCGGCTACTCCAGCGTAGTTGTCCTCTCGAGACTCATCGCAATTCCAGCAGGTAAAGTGGCGGACCTCGTGGCCATTGGTGAGGTGGACATGGAAGGCGGTGCAGTTAGCGGTTACCAATATTGCTTTGGACAGTACCGTCTGGACAGCATTACTGGCACCCAGTTCAAGCCGGGCAACTACATTCTGGAAGGCTTTAACCCGCCGGCCAACAACCTCTCCGTCCCGATCAACGGTGTGCTTCTAAACGTACCAGCAGGCAACCACACGATTTATATGGTCATGCAGGCAGGATATGCTGATTGTATCGCATTGAATCGTTCGATGATCATATTTGCAAATATCCATTAGGCGTGCCATCACGCCGGCGAGCTGCAGCGTCCGCCTTCACTGCGCGGCCCGTCCTTACAATAAATAATACTCGGCTAACACCGGTGTATGGATTCATCTAGCCAGTAACTGGTCGAGTGGTAGTCTGAGCAGATACCAAACCTCCGAGTTCTCTTGCCCCTTGTAGGGGTTAAGAACTCGGAGGTTTCTCTTGCATCAAAAGTGGGCCCGGTAGGATTCGAACCTACGACCAAGAGATTATGAGTCCCCTGCGCTAACCACTGCGCCACGGGCCCGGGGTTTAAGTGTGTCAGGTGTCAGGTAAAAAGGTGTCACGTGACACCGAAACACCTGACACCTGACACTATAGAAAACCAGAGCGGGTGATGGGATTCGAACCCACGATATCTTGCTTGGAAGGCAAGCGTTCTACCACTGAACTACACCCGCGATAAGAGGTGGTTATTCTACCGTGTAGGGCAGGGATGGTCAAGGAATCATGTTTATTCGGAAGGGGAACATTTTCTTTCACTGCACACATACGAACAAAAGTTGAAGTAAGACAGGAACCTGCCAGGAAGCCTCCTGGGCAGGTTGTGAGGGAATAGCACTCGACGCTGCCAGGCCGTTAAGCAAAAAGGCGTACGGAAAAACGCTGTTATTCGGTCTGGAGGCCCTTGACATCTAAAAGGGCAATAGTATACTAATGCCATAAGCCCTATTAGTTTAGTAGGCTTTGCGAACTACGAAAAGGCAGTCATGCGAATCTCCAAGCGCGAGAAAATCCCAGGCAAGTACCTGGAACAAATCCTGCTTACACTCAAGAATCCCGGTCTGCTACATAGTAAAATGGGTATTGGCGGCGGGTATTACCTGGTTAGCCGCCCAGCGTGATCTCACTGGGCCAGATTTTCCGCGTGCTGGACGGGCCTCTGGCCCCGCCGCACTGCGTTTCGGAAATAGCCTATGAACCGTGTGGCTGCCCTGATGAGCAAACCTGCGGTCTGCGGATGGTAATGAGTGATGTGCGTAATGCCATCACGGATATTCTCGACCACACATCATTGGCTGATATAGCAGAACGACAGGAATCGATCCGTCAGATGCAGGATGCGTCCCAATAAGCTAGCTGGTAAAAAAAGGAAAACATGTCGATTATCTTAGACCAACTTACGAAACGGTACGAAGGTCACCCGGTTGTCAATCAACTCTCATTAGAGATCGCGAACGGGGAACTCTTTGCGCTGATCGGGCCAAGCGGCAGTGGTAAGAGCACCGTTCTGCGGATGATTGCCGGGTTGAATACTGTTGACGAAGGCCGTATCGTATTGCATGGCCGCGATGTTACCTTGGCCACGCCTCAACAACGCGGAGTGGGTTTCGTCTTTCAACATTACGCCTTGTTCCAGCATATGTCGGTGGCTGACAATATCGAGTTCGCCCTGCGAGTCCGCAAAGTCTCAGGCAAGCAGCGCCGGACGCGGCGGGATGAACTCCTGGAACTCGTTGGGCTGGCAGGGTTGGGCAAGCGGCTACCAGCCCAGCTTTCCGGTGGGCAGCAGCAGCGGGTGGCATTGGCCCGCGCCCTGGCTCACCAGCCGGAGGTGCTGCTGCTCGATGAGCCATTCGGCGCACTGGATGCCAAGATTCGGGTCGAATTGCGTCACGCGCTTCGCCGCATCCAAACCGAGTTGGGAATTACAACCATCTTTGTTACTCATGACCAGGAAGAGGCTTTTGAACTCGGCGACCGTTTGGGAGTGATGAACTTTGGACGGCTGCTGGAAGTTGGGACACCCGGGGACCTCTATCAGCACCCTCAAACTGAATTTGTAGCCACATTCCTCGGGACTGCCAATTTGCTGGTAGGCGAATCGATGCCTGGTCGAGTTCACGTTGGGCCGCTTTCCTTCCCTCTCGATGGTGAGTCGCGCCGCATCGAACAGGCTTCAAGTGGCCAGCGCGTTCAGGTGCTCTTCCGGCCGGAGGATGTGACCCTTGCCTTGCAAGATGAAGCGTTGGATGCGCCACAGTTGGGAAAGGGCGAAATCGAGCAAAGCATGTTCTCTGGCTCGGTTGAACGATTACGTGTGCGCCTGCCTGCCATTCCAGGAGTACGGCCGATTGCCCCACCCGTCGCGTTTGGGGAGAATGCACTCTTGATCGAGGTCACCCGCACACAAGACCTGGCCCGGCGCTTTCCGCTGGAGCTTGGCAACACTGTAAAGGTTGGGGTGCGGCGTATTCATGCGCTTGTACACCCAGGATTGAGCTTTTTGATCCTCACCGACGGCTCCTCGTCATCACAGGCCGCATTAGACCTGGGCGGACAGCTCGCCCGCCTGGCCCACGCGCGAGTGACAATATTAAGTTACGGATCGAAGGCCGACGCCCACCAACGCCATTTGCAGGAAGCCAAAGAAAAATTGGGCAGCGGGCTGGCCCTGCTGGAAGTGCGGGCAGTGCCAGGTTCGGCCGATGTGGCAGTTGCCAGGGAGGTCGAACGCCAGCCCTACGATCTCATCATTTTGGGATTTGGTGGGGGGATGTCATCGAAGAACCGCGTTGCGTTGGCTGAGAATATTTTAAAATTGGGCGACCATCATCTGCTACTCGTGCCAACGGCGCACTCCGAACCAACGCATGCGCTTGTTTGTGTGGCAGGCGGCGAACCTGGGAAGGAAGAAGTGCTATTTGCCGGGCGATTTTTACGCCACCTGGGAGCGCAAGCCACACTGCTGTCTGTAATCCCAGCAGGAGAGAATGAAAGCGAACTGCACGAGCGCGTCAAGCGCTTCCTGTCAAACGGCGTCAGAACGCTGACCGTGTTAGGAGTTCCGGCGCAAACCATTATCCGCACTGGGAATGTGCGCGACGAGATTATCCACCAGATGAAAGAGAACGGCTACGATCTGCTTGTTGTAGGAGCGCGGCTCACCCAGCGGGAGGGTGGAGTTTCGTTGGAAGGAGTCGTCGGTCAAATCGTAAAGGAGACGAGCACACATCCGGTTTTGATCGTCCGTTCTCACTATGCCGCGTCGAGTACCCATCCTATGAGCAGTGACGGCCGCATCAACATTGTGGAGCGCATCATTCCATAAGACCTGTCTTGATAATCTACTCATGATATTGCTGAGGTTATTGTTCCCTGATCACGAATGATGGCCGCATCAATCTCGTGGAGGAGATCATTCCGTAAATCACAGATGGAGAAAATTTATGAACACAAAACTGTTGAAAACTTTATATGCGGCTGTTGCGATCACCCTCCTGGCCGCTTGCGCCGGACCGGTAGCCGCCCCACTGGCAGGCTCAGCCAACTCCCCCGTCAAACTGACGTTGGCCGGCTACTCTACGCCTGCTGAGGCGTACGGAAAAATCGTCCCGTTATTTGTTGCTTACTGGAAAGAACAAAACAACCAGGATGTAAGTTTCGAGCAGTCTTATGGCGGTTCAGGCGCACAATCACGGGCGGTTATCGGAGGCCTGGAAGCCGACATCGTGGCGCTTTCGTTGGAAGGAGACGTTACCAACATTGCGAAGGCAAACTTGATCACCCGCGACTGGCAGGCAGCTGCACCGAACAAGGCCATTGTCAGCACTTCCATTGTGGCTTTTGCCGTACGCAAGGGCAATCCCAAGAACATCCACGAGTGGGCCGACCTGGCTCAGCCGGGCATCGAGGTTCTGACGCCTGATCCCAAGACCAGCGGCGGCGCGCAGTGGAATATCCTTGCGCTGTATGGCGCAGCCCTGCGTGGCAAGGTGAAGGATGTGCCGGCAAATGACGAGGCCGCCGCGACGAAATTCCTCGTCTCGGTGCTCAAGAACGTGACTGCCCTGGATAAAGACGCGCGCGGTAGCATCACAAACTTCGAGACCGGCGTTGGCGATGTTGCCATCACGTATGAGAATGAAGTGCTGCTCGGGCAACAGAGGAGCCAGGATTACGAATTGGTCATTCCCTCCTCCACCATCCTGATCGAGAACCCGGATGCAGTCGTAGACGTCTATTCTGACAAACATGGCACGACCGAGGTGGCCGACGCATTTGTCAAATTCCTCTTCACCAAGGAGGCGCAAGAGATCTTTGCCCAATCTGGCTATCGCTCGGTTGACCCTGATGTGGCCGCGGCGACTGCCAGCCAGTTCCCTAAGGTGGCAGACCTGTTCACAATTGCCGATGCCTTTGGTGGATGGTCAAAGGCCAAACCGAAGTACTTTGGTGACACAGGCATCTACAATCAAGCGATTACTGAGGCTCAACAAGGCAAATGACAAATACTCCTCCTCCATCGACGACTACTCCCCACCGTGCCCATTGGCGTCGGTGGGGAGTACGCGCGTCTGCGTTGACCTATCTGGCAGTGCTGCTGCTCATCCCGCTGGCCGTTATCTTTCAAGACGGGCTGAAGGATGGGTTGTCTGCACTATGGCAATCTGTTTCACAGCCCGTTCCCTGGAGTGCTCTCAGGCTTACGCTCTGGACCTCGGCTCTGATGGCGGTTATCAATGCAATCATGGGAACCTTGACCGCCTATGTGCTGGTGCGCTACAGCTTCCCCGGCAAGTCGCTTCTCAACGCGATCGTGGACCTGCCGCTGGCGATCCCAACTCTGGTAACAGGCGTGATGCTGGTCGTGCTGTATGGACCGCAAAGCATCATAGGCAGCTGGTTTAAGGAGCAACTTGATTGGCGCATTATGTTTGCTCCGCCGGGCATAATCCTTGCGCTGCTGTTCATCAACTTTCCGTTTGTGGTGCGCGCGGTTCAACCCGTATTGGAGAGCCTGGACCGCGAATCGGAAGAAGCTGCCGCCACACTGGGGGCGGGAGCAATTACGATCTTCCGGCGAGTGACTTTACCGGCCTTATGGCTGCCGATTGCGAGCGGCGCACTGCTCAGCTTTGCCCGGGCGATTGGCGAGTTTGGAGCGATTGTGATCGTAGCCGGTAATATTCCGCTGCGTTCTCAAACAGCGGCAGTTTATGTTTTTGGCGAAGTGGAATCGGCCAACCGACAGGGAGCCAGCGCAATGTCCATCGTGATGTTGTCACTGGCATTCTTATTGGTCTTGTGTGTTGACTGGCTACGACGGCGTGGGCGAAAGGAAAGTGCAGCGTGAAAACCAGCTCGAAGCCTTTGCCCAAGACCAGGCATGTGAAACCACATCGTGGCCGTATTTCTGCTCCACTTGACATCTGGCGTCGCCGGTTGTTGATTGGTATCGTGGTTGCATATGTGGCGGTCTTGATCCTGGGGCCGATTGTAGGGTTATTTTCAGGAGCTTTTGCCGAAGGGGCTGGCGCAATCATTACAGCCCTGGGCGAGCCCGATGTGCTTTCGGCATTTTGGTTGACTGTATATATCGCCTTGATCACTGTGGCAGTCCATGCGCTGTTTGGCACCGCCCTGGCCTGGGTAATGGTGCGTCATCGCTTCCCTGGCCGCAGGCTGCTGAACGCCTTCATAGACCTGCCCTTCGCCGTCTCACCGGTAGTTGTAGGTTACATGCTGCTGCTGGTATTCGGGCGCAACGGCATGCTAGCCCCCCTGTTGGATGTGCTGCAAATTAAAATCGCTTTTGCCGTGCCGGGCATGATCCTGGCAACGTTGTTTGTGACCCTGCCGTTTATGGCGCGGGAGATTATTCCCGTGCTGGAAGCATTCGGCGTCGAACAGGAGCAGGCAGCGGCTACCCTGGGAGCAAGCAGTTGGCAGACGTTTTGGCTGGTGACCTTTCCTGCATTGCGCTGGGGGTTCATCTATGGGATTATTCTTACCTTCGCCCGTGCCCTGGGAGAGTTCGGGGCAGTGCTGGTGGTGGGCGGCGGGATACAAGGACACACCGAGAGTGCCACGTTGTTCATCTTCCGTGCGCTGGATCAACGACAATACGTGGGTGCATATAGCGCAGCTCTGGTGCTGGGATTCTTATCGCTCGTGCTGGTGGTCGGGACCGAACTTCTTCGCAAACGAGAAAATAAATAAAGTCTATCGTAATATATCTGGAAGATCTTTTCTAAAACGGGGCGGCCATCTGGCCGCCCCGTTTTTAGACCGGCTTCGGGACAAAGCGATAAAGTATTTACGGATGGGCAGCCGTGTTCATCAGGTATATAATGAAAATAGCCTGGAGAATATGTTCATGAGACGATTGTATTGGTTCCTGATCCTTGCAAGCGTTTTGCTGGTCTTTTTTCACTCCGCGCGGGCACAGAGCGACGCACCCTTGATTCTGGTGCTAAAAGCTGATGGTGTAGTGGCCCCGGCCATGCAGGAGTACATTGCACGCGGGATCAAGGCTGCCGAACAACGCAAGGCTGAACTGCTGGTGATTGAACTCAATACGCCCGGCGGGGCGATCAGCAACATGACAGCCATCGTCGAAAACATCCGCGCCAGCCGGGTGCCGGTTGTCGTTTACGTTACACCGCGCGGCGGGATGGCGGCTTCCGCCGGAACGCTGATCACTCTGGCAGGACATGCTGCTGCAATGGCTCCCGAGACGATCATTGGCGCAGCCAGCCCGGTCGATTCACAAGGCCAGGATTTGGGGAAAACGATCAAGGCTAAAGAGCAAGAAGCCCTCAAGGCGCTGGTGCGTTCCATCGCCGCCAGGCGCGAGCCTGAAGCGATCAGGCTGGCAGAAGCCACTATCGACAGCGCCAAAGCTGTCTCGGCCAGCGAGGCAAAAGCCGCCGGGCTGGTGGACTTCATCGCTACAGACCTGAACGATCTGCTCCGTCAACTGGATGGATTTACTGTCCAGATGCCGGACGAGTCGCACACACTCCACACCGCAAACGCAATCACACAAGAGCTGCCGATGAACTTCATCGAGGAGTTACTCGATATTCTGGTAAACCCAAATATTGTTTTTCTACTGGCAGCCATTGGCATTCAAGCCATTCTGATCGAGCTTTCCAACCCCGGGGGATGGATCCCTGGATTTATCGGAGTGGTCTGCCTGGCACTGGCGGCCTATGGCATGGGCGTACTCTCGGTCAACTGGTTCGGCGCCGTGTTCCTGATCCTCGCCTTTGCGTTATTCATCCTTGATGTGCACGCGCCCACGCACGGCGCACTAACAGCGGCCGGCATCGGCTCGTTTATCATCGGCGCGCTGGTACTGTTCAACTCGCCGGGCACGCCCCGGTTCCAGCAGGTCTCCCTGCCACTGGTCATCGTCACAGGCGTCGTGATCGGGGTCAGCTTCGCAATCATTCTTGCTTTTGCCCTGCAGGCGCAGAAAGCGCCGCCAAGCATCGGGCGTGAAACACTCTTGGATCAGCGTGGAACGGCCAGGGGCAGGATCGATCCCAAAGGGCAGGTTCAGCTACAAAGCGAATTATGGAGCGCAGAACTGGCCGAAGGGCAAGACCCCATCGAGTCTGGTCAAAAAGTCGAAGTCGTCTCCGTTGAAGGTTTGAGGTTGAAAGTAAGAAAACTAAAAAACTGACTGCGTGCCTTGACTTTCGACATCAATATGACTAGAATCGGTTTTCAAGAAAAAGATTAAGAATATTCACCGCCAAAGAACAGAGGTTGTTTATGGAAAGCAAAGAGCAGCGCCCGGATGATTTCGGTACATTCCTGCAAAGCGTGCAGCACGCCATCAACCCTGATGAAGCCAATAACACTTCTACTTTGAAGATTATGACTATCTTATCGAAGCTGGGCAAGGTGGAAATGGTTCAATTAATGACTGTCGTCGAGATGTCCTGGACTGATTTTTCAGAGGGCATCAACTCGCTAAAGTCTGCGGGGCTGGTGCAGCTGGAAGAAACAAATCAGGGCGGCCGGGTGCAGTTGACGACAGATGGCAAACACTGGGCCAATGCGCTGACCTCACCTGCAGACGACGAGGCAGTTTAATGCCTGGGAACGTTTTGGAATGGCTGGTTGCCGGGCTGGTGGGGAGCGTAATCAGTTCAGCGGAAATCATTTCGCGCTATCGTGACGAACCAGAGTACGCATTACGAACCTGGCCGTCCTTGTTTTATATGCTATTGAATGCGCTGGCCTCGGTAACAACACTGGCCATCATCCGTACCTTGAACTGGACATTTGGGATCACTGATCTGGCTCTTATTGGCTGGGCACAGGTCTTCGTGGCAGGATTTGGCGCCATGGCCATCCTGCGCGCTTCGCTGTTTTCAGTCCAGATCGACGGCCAGCCAGTGTCAATTGGCCCGAAACGGTATCTGGACGTGCTGCTCGCTTCAGTGGATCGTGCCGTGGACCGTAAACGCGCCGAAGAACGCGGAAAAGTAGTCGGCGAAATTATGGCGGCTGTGGTCTTTGAAAAAGCGTATCAGGCCCTGCCGGCCTACTGCCTGGCACTGCTGCAAAACCTGCCGCAGGAAGACCAGGACCAACTTGGTAAAAAAATCGGTTTATTGTTTAACAGTACCGGGATTAGCCCGCGCGTCAAGTCTTTGCTATTGGGAATTGCGCTGATGAATCTGGTAGGGGAAAATGTCCTACGCGCTGCAGTAAAAAATCTTGGCAAGGACCTGGAAGTTGACCCGACCGTGCTATCCGACCTGGAGAATGAATGAGTGCCATTCCTACCCGTGACCGGGTATCGCCCGAAAAAGCCAGTAGTATCACGCCCCAGCGCCGCCCGGACTGGATCAAAGTCCGCGCGCCATCGGGTGAAACCTACGAAAAGCTGCAGACGCTTATGCGCGCGAAGTCGTTACACACCGTCTGTGAAGAAGCCATGTGCCCGAACATGGGCGAGTGCTGGAATTCCGGCACGGCCACCTTCCTGATGATGGGCGACGTGTGTACGCGCTCGTGCGTGTTCTGTGATATCAAGCATGGCAGGCCGAACGCCATGGACTGGCCGGAGCCGGAACGCGTGGCGCAGGCCGTTAAATCGATGGATCTCAAGCACGCTGTGATCACCTCTGTTAACCGCGACGAACGCAAGGATGGGGGTGCACCGATCTTTGCGATGGTCATCCGACGCATCCGCCAAATCCATGCCGGCTGCTCGATCGAGGTGCTCATCCCCGATTTCAAAGGCTCGCTCGAGGCGCTGAAAATCGTGATGGATGCGCGTCCAGAGATACTGAACCACAACGTGGAGACAGTGCCGCGCCTGTTCAAGACCATCCAGCCGCAGGACAGCTACGAGTGGGCCGCGGCCACGCTTTCGAATGCCAAAAAACTCGCCCCTGACGTGCTGACCAAATCCGGCATCATGGTCGGGCTGGGCGAAGAGCTTGAGGAAGTCAAAGCGGTCATGCGCGACCAGCGCAGTTGGGGCGTGGACATCTTGACCGTCGGCCAGTATCTGCAACCGAGCAAGAAACACTACCCGATTTCACGCTATTACAGTATGCAAGAGTTCACCGAGTTGCGCGAGTATGGCTACAGCATCGGCTTCAAGTGGGTGGAGTGCAACCCGCTGGTGCGCTCGTCGTATCATGCCTACGAACAGGTGCGCGCCTTGAGCGTGGTCCACCGCCAGTTATACGGTGAAGAGGCCATGAAAGGCTATAGGCCGGTGGGCGGGCAGCTACCGGTGGTAAATCAATAGAGCAAAGCCGGGCGGAGGACCTCCGCCCGGCTTTTTTGTCTACATTCTGTCTACGGGTGGTGAGTATCATTAATGTTAGAGAACCAGTTAACTTACCCTGGATAAGTTCAGGGTAAAAATACATCAGGAGGCAATATGGAAATCGGAACCCCAAGTCCGTTGGAATGGCCTGCGACCCCAGGGCTGTTACGACAGCTGGTAAAAATAGGTGTACTCAAGCCCCAAGGTTTGGAACAGGCCTTAAAAGCCATCGGGGCTTTTCCCGATAGGAAAAAATGGACTTCCTTCCTCGATCTGGTTTTACTGGTAACGGGGGCGGGATTTGTTGTCAGCGGCATATTTTTCTTCTTCGCTTTCAACTGGGCCAGCCTAGACCATTTTGTAAAACTCGGCCTGCTCGAAGCGGCCGTGCTGGTGGCGATAGGGTTGGCATTTTGGGCCGGCCTGGACAAACTTCAGGGAAAAATTGGCCTGACTGCTGCCGGATTACTCGTGGGCGCGCTTCTGGCGGTATACGGACAGATTTATCAGACTGGCGCAGACTCATACCAGCTCTTTTTTCTGTGGGCTTTGCTGATCAGTATATGGGTATTCATCAGCAAATTCAGTCCCTTGTGGTTTGTCTGGCTGATCCTGTTGAACTTGAGTTTATGTTTATACAACATCCAGGCCGTTATGCACGATAACAACGGATCCTATTTCTATGTTTGGATGTTTGAGATGTTCCTTCTTAATGGGGCTGCCATCCTGGCATGGGAGCTTGCCAGATACAACGGCGTGGATTGGCTTAAGAACCGCTCGACGCCTGAATTGCTGGCATTGCCAGTCTTTTTTGCGCTCGTAGTCCCAACCGTTTCTCTGATTTTTGTTGGGGGCAGTTACTTTCAAAGGAGCGTCGATCCCTGGCAAGTTACGATGGCTGTATTGTTCGTCGTGTGCAGTCTGGCAGTACTATACCTGTATTCCCAGAAAATCCCCGACCTGTTCATGCTGATCATCTGCGCTATCAGCATCATGATCGTTCTGAATACATGGTGTTTCCTTCAACTTCATTTTGACGCGCCCGCGTTGCTCTTTATGGGCTTGTTCCTGATCGGGCAGACAGCCTTGGTCGTAACCTGGCTGCGCTGGCAGTCAAAATCATGGCAGGAGGCACAGGCATGAATACAACATTAACGTTAGGTCAAGTATTAAGTGAACTGGATGTCGAAGGGCTTGCACACCCGGAAACATATCGGGAAGATACATCCAGGCTTGCGCCTGAACAGAAAGACCCGAGTTCGCCGCGCTTTGTGCGCCTGTTCAGCGGCGTCAGCGCCTGGATTGCATCGCTTATCCTGATCTTGTTTCTGTGGGAGGCGAAAATTATTCGGGAGCAAGAAGCGGCGCTTTTCCCAGGGCTGCTGTTATGCGCTTTTTCAGTGGGCTTGAACCGTTTCGGGCCAAGGAATGATTTCCTGGGGCAGCTGGCGCTGGCATTCAGCCTGAGCGGACAAATACTGTTCGCAGACGGAGTATCCGCTTTGTTTCCATACACTGAGAGCAACAGCATAACAAAGGAAATCCTGCTTGTGATCCTCCTGGAATGCTTCCTGATCTGGCTGTACCGTGATTCTGTCCAGCGCTTTATTTCCACGCTGGTCATCACCGGCGGAATACTCTGGATATTCTCTGATTTGCATATGCTTGAAGCCATCCACATCCTGGTTTTCGCTCTGGCAGCAATGCTCGTCCTGCTGTACTGGAACAAGAACCACCTGCTGGCATGGGGTTTGGAAGAAATCGCGCGCCCGGTCGGTTCGAGCCTGACTATATCTGTGTTAGGCTTGTTGATCCTGCCACTGAATAATTTTACTGAAATACGAATGTGGTGGATTACGGCGATACTGCTATCCGTAGTTCTATTGTTCCTGGCGTTGGAGATTATGGTGGATTCAGGATCCAGCCTGCGCAGCCGGAATTCGATCTGGATCCTGGCGGGGTGTATCGTTTTGCTGATTCCCGCTTTGCAAATGCCCGGTATTCTGGGCGCGGCGATTATCCTGCTGATCGGGTTCTGGAGGAGTAACCGCTTCGCAATCGGGCTGGCGGCTATATTCCTCATCTTTTACCTGGGCGCATACTATTATTATCTGGATTGGACATTGCTGATAAAGTCGATTGCCTTGATCAGCACCGGAGCGATATTGTTTCTCGCTCGTTATGTCCTGCTATACATGAAAAAGGGAGATGCAGCATGAAAATTCGCGATCTGGTCTTATGGCTGAGTACATTGCTGCTTTTGGCAACAGTCAACGTTCTGATTTTTCAAAAGGAAAACCTGACAACCAACGGACGGACTGTTTTACTGGAGCTTGGAACAGTTGATCCGCGCTCATTGATGCAGGGAGATTACATGCGGCTTCAATACAGGATATCCAGAGAAGCGAGTGTATACACTGGAGCAAACGACGGAGTGATTCTTGTCAAATTGGATCATAATAATGTGGCGCGGAATGTCCAGATCTACGATCCACACACACCTCTTGCAGCGGACGAAGTGCTGCTGGCCTATCGCCGCAGATCTTTCGACGTGTTTATCGGGCCCGAGTCTTTCTTCTTTCAGGAAGGACAGGCATCCGAATACGCTAACGCGCGCTATGCGGAACTGCGTGTTTCTCCGTCCGGCGAAGTTTTACTGGTGGGATTACGCGGACCCAACTTCGAGGTGCTCGGGCCATCGAACCCGCAATAGCATAGCGCAATTCGAACCAGGTTGTAGAAGCACGGGCGGACTTCATCCGCCCGGTTTTATTTATCTCTGACGACAAAGCAGTGCTATACTTTTCGCTAGCGGAAATTTGGCTCATTCATTCCAAACTCCAGGAGATGCAAATTTATGAACAATACAGAACTATCCTATAACCTGAACGGTCAGGTAGCGTTGATTACCGCCTCGTCCCGGGGAATTGGAAAGGCGTGTGCGCTTGCGCTGGCCAGGGCGGGCGCCGACATCATTTTGGGACTCCGGGATAAAGCCTCCGGCCAGGCGCTGGCAGATGAGATTCGGGCAATTGGCCGCGACGTATTGTGCATCCAGATGGACGTCTCGAAAATGTCTGAAATTGCCAGCGGCGTGCAGGCAAGTTTCGAGCATTTCAAGCGTATTGACATTCTGGTCAACAACGCCGGGATCGGAGAAGCCAATCTTGCAGAGAACGTGACCGAAAAAGACTTTGACGATACCCTAGCAGTCAATCTCAAAGGGACGTTTTTTGTGTCGCAAGCCGTCGGGCGCATCATGATCAAACAGAAATCGGGCAAGATCATCAACATCAGTTCGCAGGCCGGTTTCATCGCGCTGTCGACCGAATCCGTTTACTGCATGACCAAAGCGGCCATCTCTCACCTGACCAAATGCCTGGCCCTGGAATGGGCGCGCTATAATATCACAGTCAACGCCGTGGCCCCGACCTTCGTCGCGACGCCCGGCACCGAACTGGCCCTGGCAGATGAAAAATTCCGTGCGTGGGTCAAACAGAGCATCCCGCTCGGGCGCATCGGGGATGTCTCCGAAGTGGCCGCCCCGGTGGTCTTCCTGGCCTCCCCGGCCGCCTCGCTGATCACGGGCGCAACCCTCATGGTGGATGGTGGCTGGACGGTGCAATAAAAAATCATCCGCAGAACAAAATCTGCGGATGATTTTTTATTGCCAATGCCTCTTACGAGTTGCCTTCCGGGTTACGGTAATTGCGCAGCACATTGAAGCCGACCAGTTTTTGCTTCTGCTCATCCCACAAGCGGTAGGTTAGCGATTTCAGGCTAATCCAGATGGTGACCGGTTTGATCTGGAAAACAGGGTTTTCTTTGAAGGCTTGCTCCAGCTTGTAATTGGGGATTTTCGGGCTGAGGTGATGGATATGATGGAAACCAATATTACCCGTAAACCACTGTAAAACCCCGGGCAGTTTATAGAACGAGCTGCCATCCATCCCGGCCTTGAAGAATTCCCACTTATCGTGGCGTTGCCAGTAGGCCCCATCGAAATTATGCTGCACATAGAACAGCCACACGCCTGCAGAACAGGCCAGAAGCCGGATCGGAAGTTCGATCAGCAGGATTGCTTTCCAGCCAATCAGGCTGCATAACACTGCCGTAATTGCCGCCAGCGCCAGGTTCGTCCAGATTACGCTCTCACGTTCACGCTTACCAACCCCCGAACGCCAGAAACGATGGACAAGCACAAATACCACGAGCGAGCCAACCGTGAAAAGGATATAGGGATTGCGCATAATGCGATAGCCGACTTTTTTATGCCACGGTAAAGCCAGATATTCTTCCACCGTCAGAGTTAACACATCGCCAACGCCGCGCCGGTCGAGATCACTTGCGCCAGCATGATGGACCGCATGGTCATGCCGCCAATATTGATATGGCGTCAAGGTCAGTATGCCGGTGATAACTCCCAGTGCATCATTCGCTTTCTGGGATTTGAAAAAAGAGCCATGGCCGCAATCATGGAAAATGATGAAAATGCGCACCATGAAACCAGCCGTCGGCAGTGACAGCGCCAACGTCAGCCAGTAAGAGACTTCCAGGCTGCGATACATCAGATACCACATCGCCAGAAAAGGCAATATTGAATTTGCCGCTTGCCAAAGACTGCGCCACGTGTCTGGGACAGCATACCTGGCAACGATTGCTTGCCACCGTACCGATACATCTTCAGTATTCATTTTTTTCTCCATGGTAAAGTTAGGTTCATCCCCCCAAAAACCTATTAAACAAAGGTAATTGTACACCCTGAAAACCGATCCGTGCTTTGCATTTTCCTTAATCGCCCTGATTGAACTGGCCTAACAATTTAGCCAGGCTCAAGCCAGCCAGCGAATTAACTCGCAGGTTTTCCCCAACAATTTTCAACTGCGCAGTCACCGGGTTGGGAATGGCGACGACGAAAATCCCTGCGCGGCGGGCCGCCGTCACCCCATTGGGCGAATCCTCGAACGCCACAGCCTCGAGCGGACTCATCCCCAGCGCTTCCAGAGCCGAAAGGTAAAGATCCGGCTCGGGCTTGGTACGTGGAACATCGTCGGCACATTTAATCACTTCAAAGAAGTGGGCCATGCCAAGGCGGATCAGATGCCCATCCACCCAGTGGTGCGATGAACTGGAAGCGACCGCGAGTCTCAACCCCAGCCGGCACGCCGTGTGGAGGGCAGCCATCACACCCGGCAGGGGAGACAAGGCAATGATACGGGCAAGATTCCGTTCGGAGGCGCGGGCAGACAGGTTAAGGGACGTCAGGTCGCGACCAGTAAGGCTTTGAAGATGGGACAAAGGGCGGAAATCCGAGGCGGCCGTCCCGCCCACAACCTGCCCCCATACCTCAAGGCTTAAATCCTGTCCAAATTCAAGATAGATATCGCGCCAGGCCTCATATTCAGGCGTTTCGGTATCGAGGATCAAACCATCGAAATCAAAAATCAGCGCTTTGATCATATTGCTCCAAACAGAGGAAATAGAGTCGTTGGATTTTACCACCTGGATGGAAGCTTCGCATTGTTGTGCAGATTTTCGATTTCAGATATATAATGGAAACGGCTACAAGCATCAGAAATGGATTCGGTGTAAGGTAAAACAACTGAAATAGTTCGTTTTTTGCCGTACGGCTTAAAATGGTTTCGCTATAATAAGGATTTCCTGAGGTGAAGCATGCTTGAAAAAGACCGCCAGATCCGCAATCAACAAAAACTGGCCGAAATGTACCCCACCTTTCGAACACGCGCCGAAGCCGTGATTAAAGAACTCGAAAGCTATGGCTATCGCCCGCGCATCCAGGAAGCATGGCGCTCGCCGGCGGACCAGCTCGCAGCCTTCCGCAGCGGGCACAGCCAGTTAATGTACGGTTTCCATAATGTCACCGCTGCAAACGGCACCAAGGAGGCCTTGGCCGCCGACATCATCGACGACGACAATCCTTTGAGCCTGAAACTGCCTTACGTGATCCACCTGGTCGCCGCCGCCGAAAACAACGGCCTGACCACCGGCGTTTACTGGAACCTGACCGACGCGAGTGTGGCGGCGATCCATACGGCGGTTGCAACCAAAGACTGGAATGCCAAAATACGCGTCGGGTGGGATCCGCTGCACGTCGAGGTGACCGGCATTAGCGCACAGGATGCGAAGAATGGGAAACGGCCATATCTGGAGCCGGCACCCCCTGGCGGTGACGGCGGCTCTCCCAAACCGCCTCCACCCGACGATAATACCGGCGAACCTCCGAAACCCCCGGCCACGGAGCCACCAGGAGAAAAAACTATGCATTATCGCGTGGAAAACCTGGATACCAAAGAAATCAAGGAATACAGTTGGGGCACAGCATTCCGCCCGGTGGTACTGCTACCTGTTCCCTATGTCTCACAACTTGGCCCGGGTGCACAGGCACACTCAAACGACTGTGGGGCTACCAGCGCCGTGATGCTGCTGCGTGCCTATCTCAATATCGTCATGACCCCGGATGAGTTTTATACCAAATTCGCTATCCAGTGGGACCCATATTTGAGCGTACCGCAGATCCGCGACGCCATGAGCAGCCTGGGCCTGCTGACGGATTTCCGCGCGAACCTGGCCCTGCAAGACCTCTTCACATTTATGGCGGCCAGCAAGCCGGTAATCGCGCTGCTCCGCTATAAGGTGCTGGAAGAAGCCGGGCTGACCGAGAAAAAGTTCGAAGGGCCACATTTTGCCGTGGTGGTTGGCGTGGACAGCAAGAACATTTACATCCATGACCCGCTGTATACCAATCCATCAGACGGCGAGGCGCATGCCTACCCGCTCGATATTTTCTACAAGGCCTGGGTGGATATCGGCAACGACCCGACCTTCCCCAACCCGTCGCGCAGCGCGATCATCCCCACTGGCGGGATCGGGTTCCGCACCATCCGTCGGGTGCGCATCAATATTGCCTCACTGAATGTCCGTTCCGGGCCTGGGATGGGCAGCCCGATCGTAACCAGCCTGAAGGGCGGCCAGATCGTCGAGATCACGCGCGAGATGAGTGGCTGGGGTCTGGTAGCGCCCAACCAGTGGATCGCGCTATCCTTTACCAGCCCGGCCGATGTGCCGGCAGGCTAACAAACTTAAAACAAAAATGGGCGACAACCTGAACAGGTTTGCCGCCCATTTTTTATTTTTTAGAAAAGTTTCAGAAGTGCCTGCGAAGCCCAGTCAAACAGCCCGGCCGGGAACAGGCTGACCAGCACAGTAGCAACCGCCATTGCGCCGATAGTGAATTCGAGCCAGCCTTCGCGCGTAACCTGCGGTTCCCCATCGCGCATGTACATGGTCACCACCACGCGCAGGTAGTAGAAAGCAGAAACCAGGGAAGTCAGCACGCCGATCACCGCCAGCGGATAAAACCCGCCCTCGATCACCGCACGAAACAGATAAAACTTCCCAACCAGGCCCAGCGTAGGCGGCAAGCCGATGAACGACAGCATGAAAACCGCCATGGACGCTGCCAACAGCGGGTATTTGCGCGCCAGACCGGCGTAATCAGCAATCTTCAAGCCATTCCCAACTTGCCCCGCATCTGTTACGGGGTCCACTTTTTCAAGCGCAATCACCACGCCCCACGCGCCAAAACTGGCGAGAGTATAGGCCACCAGGTAGAAAAGTCCTGACGCTATAGAAACAGCGCGTACATCAGGATTCGCAAAGGGTACAAAAGCCATCAGGATGTATCCGGCCTGCGCAATGCTGGAATAAGCCAGCATGCGTTTGATATCTGTCTGCGCGATGGCAACCACGTTACCGAGGATCATCGTCAGCGCCGAAAGCGCCACAAGCACTGGTGTCAGGTCACCGGCAAGGGATGGGAAAGCCGATGCAAAGACGCGCAGGAGAGCGGCGAACCCGGCTGCCTTCGCACCAGCAGCCATAAAAGCAGTCACCGGGGTTGGCGCGCCCTGATAAACGTCCGGCGTCCACATGTGGAAAGGAACAATCGCTGTTTTGAAACCAAAGCCGATCAGGATCAGTGCTGCGCCAATTGTCAGAAGTGTGGTGTTTGCGCCATTGCCAGAGACAGCGGCCAGGATATCCCGGATGGAGGTCGCGCCCGTTGCACCGTACGTCAGAGCAATGCCATAAACCACAAAGCCGGTAGCGAATGCGCCCAGCAGGAAATACTTGATGCCCGCTTCTTCCGAATCTGTTTTGGGATAGGCGAAAGCCGCCATGACATACAGCGGGATCGAGAGTAACTCAAGCGCCAGGAAGACCATGATCAAGTCGGCAGCCTGGGACATGAGCATCATGCCCACAATGCTGAACAGCATGAGCGGATAGAATTCGCCGCGCTCGATGTTCATGCGGCGCAGGTACCCATAGCCCGTGGCAACGCCCAACAGGCCAATCAGCAGGAAAAGTACGTTCAGGAAGTTGGAAAACCCATCCCGCACGACCATATTGTTGAAACCGACTGACTCGCCGCCCGGCTGTAACAGCATGCTCAGGGCCGCCATCACCAGGCCAAGCGCCGCCAGCAGGGCTGTCCAGCCCTTGCGTTCATGCGGGATGAATAAATCCGCGATCAACAGCCCGCAAGCCCAGGCGGCCAGTACGATAAGCGGCAGAATGGTGAAAAGATCAGCTTGAGTCATAATGTGACTACTTTACAACCGTCAAAATAGGGGTCAGTAGTTTATCGACTGCAGGGGCGATCAGGTTGAAGAAGGGCGCCGGGTAAAGACCGATCCAGAAGATCAACACCAGTAGCGGCAGCAGCGTGAGGATCTCGCGCCAGTTCAGGTCGCGGATGGCATGTCCATGTTGTTTGACTTCCGCCACGATGGAACCTTCGGGGCCAAGGAACATTTTCTGGAACATATACAGGATGTAAATTGCGGCCAGGATCACGCCGATGGCGGAAAGACCGGCAAACCAGTAGGAACCGTAGGAGCCGCCCGGCATGCCTGCACCCCAGGCACCCAGCAAGATGACAAACTCACCGACGAAGCCGTTCAGGCCGGGCAGGCCCATGGAGGAAAGCGCCACGATCAGCATCAACGTGCCAAAGACTGGCGTGATCTTCCACAGACCACCGTATACACTGATCTCGCGTGTATGCGTCTGTTCGTAGATCATACCGACCAAAAGAAACAAGGCGCCAGTGCTCAAACCGTGGTTGATCATCTGCAGGATCGCGCCTTCGACGCCCTGCGCGTTCAGCGCGAACAGGCCGAGCATGACGAAACCCAGGTGGCTGACCGATGAATAAGCAACCAGCTTTTTGACATCCTTCTGTGAGTAGGAGACCAGGGCACCATACAGGATGCCGATGACGGCCAGCACGCCGATCGCGGGAGCAAGCTGGAGGGAGGCCTGCGGGAAGAGCGACAGGTTGAAGCGCAGGAAACCATAGGTGCCCATCTTGAGCAGCACACCCGCCAGGATCACTGAACCAGCCGTGGGCGCCTCGACGTGCGCATCCGGCAGCCAGGAGTGCAACGGCCACATCGGCACTTTGATCGCAAAGGCAGCGGCGAAGGCAATGAACAGCCAGAGCTGGACATCCGTTGGAATGCCGCCTTTGGCCGCCAGGTCGGGCACTGAGAAGCTGCCCTGGTTGACGCCCAGCCACAGGATGGCCAGCAGCATCAGGATCGAACCGGCCATGGTGTACAGGAAGAACTTGACGGCAGCATACAGGCGGCGCGGGCCACCCCAGATGCCGATCAGGAAGTACATTGGGATAAGCGTGAACTCCCAGAAGATGTAGAACAGGAACAGGTCCTGGGCCAGAAAGACACCGGTCATGCCCACTTCCAGCAGCAGGAAGAAGATCATGAAGTCCTTGACGCGCTCCTCGACCGCTGTCCAGGTGGACAGGATGGAGATCCAGCTCAGGAAGGTAGTCAGCAACAGCAGCAGGATGCTCAGACCATCCACCGCCAGGTAATACTGAATGTTCCAGCCGCCCACCTGGATCCAGTTGTACTGGGCGGCCAGCTGCAGATCGGGGTTGCCGGCGTTGAACAATGAAAGTACCCACAGCGAAATGCCAAAGGTGATCAGCGAAGTGACCAGCGCCGTCCAACGGATGGCAGTCTTCCACTCGGGCTTCAGGAACAGAAGCACGAGCACGCCTAGCAGCGGGAAGAAGGTCACCAGATTAAGGGGTTGGAGCAAAAAGTTCATAATCAACCTCGGTTACAAAACGGATTACTTCAGAAGTAAATAACCTAAAATTGCAACGACACCCACCAGCACGGACAGGGCGTAAGAACGCACGAAACCATTCTGAATCTTGCACAGCGAAGCAGCCGAGTTTTGCATCACCGTCGCCAGCCCGTTTGCGATGCCATCGATGATGCCCAGGTCGACCGGGTCCGCCAGGAAGCGCGCGAAAACGACAAACCCGCGGCTGATGAGCGAGTCGTGGAACCACTCATGCCAGAAATCCCAATCCACTTTCTGGGCCAGGAAATGCGCCAGGTCCGTGTAACGATCGACGAACAGGAAGCCGTAGGCTTCGTCGATGAACCATTTGTTTTCCATACCGGTGAAAAGCGGACCAAGGAATTTCTTGAGCGGGTCCGGCTGGCCGGCTTGGAGCGGTTTGCGCTGGTAGAGCAGCCAGGAAAGATAAATGGCAAGCAGAGCCGCCACAGTCGAGATCAACGCCACGAACGGGTTGAGTCCGCCCCAAGAGACAGCCAGCCAACCAACACCTTCCTCACTAACCGACGCAGCAGACGCAAGCGTCGGCTCGAGCCAGTGTTCGAGTGAGTGCAAGCCCGGGAGGTTCAATGCGCCACCCAGAGTAGAAAGCACGGCCAGTATTATCAAAGGAACCGTTATGACCCGTGGGCTCTCCTCAGCGTGCGCGGCCGCTTCGTGGCGCGGCTGGCCAAAGAAGACCATCCAGACCTGGCGGCCCATGTAGAAAGCGGTCAAGAAAGCAGTGACTGCCAGCAAGACGTAGAGAAGCGGGAATTTAATAGCCGATTCGAGCAGGATTTCATCTTTCGACCAAAATCCAGCCCAAGGTGGGATGCCCGCCAGCGCCAGCGCGCCGATCAGGTACAGCCAGAAGGTGACCGGCATCTGCTTGCGCAGCCCGCCCATGTTGCGCATATCGCCCGGGTCGAAGACCTCTTCAACGTGATCTCCTTTGTGATCTTCGTGTCCTTCGTGTTTGGATAAATGGTGATGCCCGCGCTCCATGCCTAAAATAACGGAGCCAGCCGAAAGGAAGAGCAAAGCCTTGAAAAAGGCATGCGTGATCAGGTGGAACATCCCACCAACGTAGGCGCCCATACCGACCGCCGCCACCATGAAACCCAACTGGCTAATAGTGGAGTAGGCCAGGACTTTCTTGATGTCATACTGCCCGACGGCAATGGTCGCCGCGAAAAGGGCCGTTACCGCGCCGATAGTTGCCACGATATACTGCGCGTTGGGGCTGATGGAAAAGATCGGGGCCGAGCGGGTAACCAGATAGACGCCGGCCGTGACCATTGTAGCGGCATGGATCAGCGCAGAGACGGGCGTCGGGCCGGCCATGGCATCCGGCAGCCAGATGTAGAGTGGGATCTGCGCCGATTTACCGGCAACGCCGATGAGCAGGAAGATTGTGATCGCCAGAATCACCGACGGGTCGGCGGTTTTTGCAGCGTTAAAGACCTCGTCAAACTGCAGCGAGTGCAGCTGAGTGAACATGATGAACATGGCGATCAAAAAGCCAAGATCGCCGACACGGTTGGCGATAAAAGCCTTCTTGGCGGCGTTGGAATTGGCCCATGAAGAGCGGCCGAGCGTATCCATCTCATACCAGAAACCAATCAGCAGGAACGAGCACAGGCCCACGCCTTCCCAGCCGACGAACAGCATCAAGTAAGAGTTGCCGCTGACCAGAATCATCATGGCGGCGATGAACAGGTTCAGGAAAACGAAGAAGCGGCGGTAGCGGCCGATGTCGTTTTTGAAGCGCACATCCTCATGCATATACCCGATGGCATAAATATGGATCAGTGTCCCAACGCCGGAGACGACCAGCATCATTGTCGCCGAAAGCGTATCGACGCGGAAAGCCCAGTCGATTTGCAGAGCGCCAATATGGATCCAGGGCAAAGGGCCGGTGATGGGTGATGTAACTGCGGCCACCATCTCGGTTGTGATCGTCAGTGCATAGGCTTGGAGCAGGGCAACCATGAAAGCCGTCCCCGTAGCCAGGGTGGCAATCGTGCCAACGACCTTTTCGCCCAGCTCCAGTTTTGTGCCGAATAATTTATTGATCAGTTGAAGAACAGATGGGACAAAAATATTTAACAACAGACCAATAACCGGAGCAAAAACGATCCAGGGGACAAACTTGAAGAGGAATTGAGCAGTGTCAGTCATCTTATCTTAACCCTTCAGGTTGTTCATCTGATCGACGTCGATGCTCTGCTTGGAACGGAAGATGGCCACGATCAAGGCTAGGCCAACCGCCACTTCCGCGGCCGCCACCGTCATGATGAAAAAGACGAAGATCTGCCCGTTGAGATTCTGATGCATGCGCGCAAAAGCTACAAAGGCTAGGTTGCCGGCGTTGAGCATCAACTCAATCGACATGAAAACAACCAGCGCATTGCGGCGGATGAGCACGCCCAGTACACCTATAATGAACAAGATCGCAGAAAGGATGATGTAGTAGTTAACAGGGATCATGCGAATTCCTCAAGGCTAACCCTGCTGCCCCTTGTTCTTTTCCTGCTTGGTCAGCACGATAGCCCCTACCATGGCCACCAGCAGCAAGATCGAAGTGACTTCAAAGGGGAGCAGGTAATTGGTAAACAGCAGTTTCGAGACCACGGATGGGTTTGCCAGCGCTTCCCCCGAAGCCGAGTCCATCGCGGCGTTGAGCGTGATCTTCTGGAAGAGCAGGTAAATTGATTCGCCCAGCAGGAAGAGACCCAGAACAATCGCAGGCAGCAGGTCCCGCCACTTGAACTCGCCAGCCAACTGTTCGACACCCAACAGCATAATCACGAATAAAAACAGCACCATAATCGCACCGGCATAGACTGTAATCTGTGAAAGCGCCACGAAGGGCGCATCCAGCAGCAGATACAGGATGGCAACCGTGGCAAAGTTCAACACCAGGAACAACGCCGCATAGACAGCATGCCGGCTGACGAGCATACCCACGGCCGTTCCGACGGCGGTCAGGGCAAGCAACAGAAAGACAATCAGTTCAACAGGTGGCATTTTATTAATCCTGCGGGTCTTTCATGTCGGGCACCGAACGCGGAAACTCGCCCGACTTTGTGACCCGCGGGGTGAGTTCGTGGCCAGGCGGCGCAGCGACGAGCAGCATGTCCTTGCCATAGATCGCCTGACGGCGGTCGGTGAAGGTCAATTCGTAGTTGTCACCCATGGTGATCGCTTCAGTCGGGCAGGCATCTTCACAGAATCCGCAGTAAATGCAGCGCAGCATGTTAATCTCGTAGGTACTGGCGTAGCGCTCGCCGGGCGAGAAACGCTTCTCATCGGTATTTTCCGACGACTCAACGAAAATCGCATCCGATGGACACGCCGCTGCGCACAGGGAACAGCCAATACACTTTTCCAGGCCGTTTTCATAGCGGTTGAGCACATGCCGGCCGCGGAAGCGTGGGCGCACCGGGCGTTTCTCTTCCGGGTACTGGATCGTAACCGGCTTTTCGAACATCGATTTTGCCGTGATCCACAGCCCACGACCGAGTTCTTTAAGCATAGAGTTTCCTCCTTAGCGAACGATCGATCGCCAGGGTAAACAAGAAAGCCACCAGCAATGACAACAGGCTGGTAAATATCCATTGCGCCACAGTACCAAACGAAAAACCGAGTACAATGCCAACTGCCGTGATCATCACCACTGCCAGCGACAGCGGCAGCATCACTTTCCAACTGAAAGACATCAGGCGGTCATAGCGAATGCGCGGCCAGGTGGCGCGCACCCAGATCATCCAGAACAGGATCGCGAGGATTTTAAGGAACATATAGAATGGGCCAAGCACGGGCAGATCGTCAATGAAAGGCCCAAGATAACCCCCAAAAAATAGGGCAGCCGCGATGGCCGAGATGGCGATCATCTTGGTGTACTCGGCCATGAAGAACAAGGCAAACTTCATGCCGGAATATTCGGTGTGGTACCCGGCCGTCAGTTCCTGCTCGGCTTCGGGCATGTCGAACGGCGCGCGGTTGAGCTCGGCCAGCGTGGCGATCATAAAAATGGCCATAGCTACCGGCTGAACCACCGCAAACCACACGCTGCGCTGTGCTTCAACGATCTGGATCATATTCATCGATCCGGTCATCAGGATGACCACCACCAGCGAAAGGCCCAGTGAGAGTTCATAACTCACCATCTGGGCCGTGGAGCGCAGCGCGCCCAACATGGCATATTTGTTATCGCTCGACCAGCCTGCCAGCACAATCCCGTAGACGGCGATGGAGGCAATCGCGGTAATATAGATCGCCCCGACGTTGATATTGGCGATGTAAGGCTTGATTGTGTATGGAATTCCTATTGCATTCAACGGAATATCCGGTCCCCACGGCACGGTGGCCGTGATGACCACCGCCGGAACGACCGTCAGGATTGGCGCGAGAATGAAGAGCACCTTCTCGGCCCTGGCGGGGGTCAATTCTTCCTTGAAGATCAACTTAATCGCATCCGCAATCGGCTGGAGCAAACCCTGCCAGCCGGCGCGGTTCGGCCCGATGCGTACCTGCATGCGCGCCAATGCACGGCGCTCATACCAGGTGAGATAGGCGAAGCCGCCCAGCAGCGCGAAGATCAAGATAATCGACTTAATCGCCCATTCAAGCAGTAACAGCCAGTCCATGCGTTACCTCCCGCCCCGCGCCCCGGATGCTCCAACCGGGGTAGCCTTCTCAGCGACAGAAATGCTGACCGCTGTCGGCTCGGAGATGGGGATTCCAAAACTGCGATAGACGAGTACGATATCGTCTGCGATCGACTCGTCGAACTTAACTTTGACTTCGGCCTCGACCCCGTTCAGACTCACCCGGGCTTGCCCGCCGTTTGCAACGCCCAGTTTCGCGGCTGTAGCCGGGTTCGCCACCACGCTGGCCCGTCCAACATGGCTCTCGAGCAGTTTGGCCGGGGCAACGGTGGTGCCCATGTCGTACAGCTTTGTCACCGGCACGGCGATAAGCTGACCAACTTTTGGACGAACAGCTGGATGGGTCTCCCCTCTCCTTTCAGGAGAGGGGTTGGGGGTGAGGTGCACGCCGAGCCCTTGTGTATTTTTATAAGATGTGCCGCCGTAATACAGATCACCGTTTCCAACCACGGGCCACTGCTCGGTCACTTCGGCCAGTTTGGCGTAGGAAATGCCGGCAAAGGCCTTCTCGCTTGCGGCCATTTTGTTCATCACGAGCAGGGGCGAGCGGCCTTCAAGTTCGATGCCGCACTTTTTGGCGATCTGCGCTGCGATGGCATAATCTGCCCTGGCGCCGGAGCGGGCCGGGACAGCCGGGTTGAAACGTTGCACACGCCGCTCGGCAGAGGTATAGGTTCCTTCGCGCTCGGTATAGGCGGCGGCAGGCAGGACGATTTTTGCCAGCCGGGTTGTTTCGGTTTCGAGAATATCCTGCGCGATGACGGTCTTTGCAGATCTCAAGGCATCGGCCAGCTGCGGGTCGTCGCCGGCCGGGTCGGCGGCGATGACATACACCGTCTTGCCCTTCAGTTCAGTAGTCAAGTCTGCCGCCGGGCGGTAGCCCAGTTCCCAGGCGCCCTGCGCGTTGGGAGTCGACCAGACGCCGACCAGCCCGTTATTAACTTTACCGGCCCGATCCTTTACCAACTCGCTACAAGCCGCCGCGAGGGTGGTCGTGCCGTTCAGGCCCAGACCATCCGCGCCGAAGAAGATCACCAGGTTCTGCGCGTTTGTGAGGGCCTCATTTTTGGCAAGTTTCTTGAGCGTCTCGAGCTCAGTGCCGTAAGCATAACGCTCCACAGAGCTGGCGAATTCGTCCAGCTTGGTAGCGCGCCCGGTAGAGACGATGACCGTCGCGCCGCGCTTGGCGGCTGCCTTGATGCGCAGGTGCCAGACCGGCGCTTCGTTGTACAGGTCGGATGCGATCACCAGGATGGTATCGCCCGCGCCTAGGTCACTCAGGTTCGAGCCTGCGCTCAGGCCGTAAGCAGCCGTATATTCGCCGCCGCCCATGCCTGTATATAGATACGCTTTCGCATCCAGCCCTTCGGCCAGTTTCTTGAGATTGAATAAATCCTCGTTCGAGAGCCGTCCACCCGCCAGGACCACCGCGTCAGATCTGGCAGCGGCCAGAGTATCGGCAGCGCGGCCGAGGCTGGCTTCGAACTGCGCAGAATCCAGGGACAGGCGTCCTCCGGTTTCGGCATACTGATAGCCGGCGAAACGGCCTTTATCGCACATCCAGATCTCGTTGACCTGCTCGTTCTGGCGCGGCAGAACACGCTTGATCACGTAGCCGCCACCGGCTTTGGCTTCACGGCGCACGTTGAAAGTGATGTTACAACCCACGGGGCATTGTGAGCAAACCGAAGCGGCGTTCATCAGTTCCCAGGGGCGCGCACCAAAACGGAAGTCCACCGTGGTGAGCGCGCCGACAGGACAGATATCGGTGGTATTCCCGGAGAAGACCGAGTCGAAGCCCGGGTCGGAGAAAGTAACCACATCCGTCTGGCGAGCGCGGTTGTAAAAGCCGAGCACAGAGTCGCCGGCGATATCATCCTGGAAGCGGATGCAGCGTGCGCACTGGATGCAGCGCTCGCGGTCCAGGAAGATCAGGTCGCCAAGCGGGACGTGCTTCTCGAGGTGTTGCTTCTCGTCATACAAGAAGCGGCTGTCATTGGGGCCGTATTGCATGGTCAGGTTCTGCAGCGGGCACTCGCCGCCTTTGTCGCACACCGGGCAGTCGAGCGGGTGGGAAGTCAGCAGCAGCTCGACGACTTCCTTCTGGGCAGCTTTGACCTTTTCGGTTGTGGTCAGCACGACCATGCCTTCGGACGCGGTGTTGGTGCAGCCTGTTTCGAGTTTGGGCATGAACTGGATTTTCGGCGAGCCATCCGCTTCGAGCACCGGCTGGCCGCTGGCGCGGTCAATCATCGGACGGCCGATCTCCACCAGGCACTGGCGGCACATGCCGACCGGCTCCATCTTGGGATGGTAGCAGAAGACCGGGATGTTGATGCCGACCTTTTTGGCAGCGTCCACTACCGGGGTGCCTTCCGGGACGGTAATTGTTACGCCATCAACTTTGATGTTTACCATTTTTGCCATTTTAGACCCTGGACTCTAGACTTTAGATGTTAGATTGGCCGGCGCACTCTTGCGCTTCTTCCTTCTTACTTCTTCCTTATTTACTCATTACTGCCTTTGTTGCAAAATCTTCGGGGAAGCGTTCGATCGCCGAGCTGACCGCCATGGTGGAGAAATCACCCAGGGCGCACAGACATTTGCCGTTGATCTGGGTGGCCACATTCTTGAGCAGCTGCAGGTCGCCGTTCGAGTCCTGGTTTTCGCGGATGCGCCTGACCAGGTGCATCATCCAATAGGTACCGTCGCGACAGGGCGTGCATTTGCCGCACGATTCATGCTCGAAGAAATGGACGGTCTTGCTGATGACCCAGTCCATGCTGACACTGTCGTCAATGATAATGATCGAAGCCGAACCGAGCATCGAGCCCAGCGCCGGCACACTTTCATAGTCCATCGGGGTGTCAAAGACCTTATCAGCCAGGCTATCGTCCACGCGGATAATGGATGACGAAGCGCCTGCCGGCATGATGCCCTTGACCTTGTTCCCGTTCGGGACACCGCCACCGTGCGTGAAGATCAGTTCGCGGAAGGTGGTACCGAGCGACAGTTCGTAGTTGCCGGGTTTGCTGACGTTACCGGAGAGTGAGAAGATCTTCACCCCTGGACTTTTTTCGGTGCCCATGGTCTTGTGCCAAGCTGCGCCCTTCTCGATGATCAGCGGGACGTTGGCCAGCGTTTCAACATTGTTGACCACCGTCGGTTTTGCATACAGACCGGCCACAGCAGGGAAGGGCGGGCGGACGCGCGGCTGCCCGCGTTTGCCTTCCAACGATTCCAGTAAGGCGGTCTCTTCACCACAGATGTAGGCGCCTGCCCCCACATGTACGTAAAGTTTCAGGGAGTAATCTTTGCCGAAAAGTTTATCGCCGAGATAACCGGCTTTTTCCATTTCGACAATGCACTGCTCAAGCTGGGCGGCAATCTGCCAGAACTCGCCACGCAGATAGACGTAGCCAACATTCGCGCCGACGGCGTAACAAGCAATCGCCAGGCCTTCCAGGAACTGGTAGGGGTTGCCTTCCATGATCTCGCGGTCTTTGAAGGTACCCGGTTCGGATTCATCTGCATTGGCGACCACATAATGCGGCCAGATGGTGTTGGGCAGGAACGACCACTTCACGCCGGTCGGGAAACCTGCGCCGCCGCGCCCGCGCAGGCCGGAGTTCTTGACTTCGTCGATCACCTGGGCAGGCTGCATCGAACCGACGGCCTTCCTCAAGCCTTCGAAGCCGCCGTTCTTTGTGTAGATATCAAGTTTCTTGAGATCGGGAATATCGCGGTGGCGCAGGAGGGTGTAAGCCATTACTTGGCCTCCCCGCCGCCCTTTTTGAGCGCTTCGACGAGTTCCATGGTCTTGTCCACAGTCATACTTTCGTGATAAGTCAATCCCTGGCCATCCTGGATCTGGAACATGGGTGCCTTGTCACAGGCCGCCAGGCACATCACTGCCTCGAGCGTCACCAGTCCATCGGGGGTGGTCTCACCGACTTGGATGCCTAGATTGCCGCACAGCGCCTCGAGAAACTGGTCCGCGCCGCGCAGGGCACAGGGCAGATCGTTGCAGACCTGCATACGGTATTTACCGCCCTTCTCATCGTGATACAGGGTGTAGAAGCCGATGATCGAAGCAACTTCGGTCACATCCACATCAATGATATTGGCAACATCCTGCATGGACTCTTTGGTCACGTAACCATCTTCACGCTGAGCCAGATAGAGCAACGGCATAATCGCTGAGCGTTTCTGGTCGGTGGGATATTTGCTAAAAATAGCTTTAACTTCTTTGGGATATTTTTCGACAAGGCTCATCGGTCAATGTCTCCCAGTACGATGTCCACCGAGGCAATGATTGCCACCAGGTCAGCCACCAGGTGGCCCTTGGACATGGCCGGCAGTACCTGCAGGTTATCAAACGATGGCGCACGGAAGTGAATGCGGAACGGTTTGGGCCCGCCGTCGCCTTCCAGGTAGACACCCAGCTCACCGCGCGGCGACTCGACGGCACTGTAGACGGCACCCTTGGGCGCATTGAAACCCTCGGTCCATAGCTTGAAATGATGGATGAGCGCTTCCATACTGGTGCCAATCTCCGAACGCGGCGGCGGGACGAATTTGTGGTTATTCGATTTCACCGACCCCATTGGCATTTTATCCAACGCCTGCTGGATAATGCGAACAGACTGGCGCATTTCTTCCATACGGATAATGTAACGGCCATATACATCGCCCATGGTAGAGAGCGGGATTTCAAAGTCATATTGCTCGTAACCGGAATAGGGGGCAAACTTGCGCACATCGTAATCCACACCTGAGCCGCGCAATGTGCCGCCCGTTGCGCCCCAGTTGACAGCCTCTTCGGCAGAGATCTTGCCAATGCCCACAGTTCGATCGATGAACAATGGGTTTTTCGTGAGCAGTGCCTCATATTCGTCGATACGCCTGGGGATGATCTTCAGGAAATCGCGGACGGCTTTCTCGAACTCCACGGGAACATCGCGCCAAACCCCTCCGGGGCGGATGTAGGTGGTCATCATGCGCTGGCCGGAGACCAGCTCGAAGATATCGAGGATATACTCACGCTCACGGAAGCAGTATAGGAAGGTGGACATGGCCGCCAGGTCCAGGCCCAGGCTGCCCACCCAGACGAGGTGTGAGGAAATACGTTGAAGTTCCGCCAGGATCACGCGGATGGCATCTGCGCGAGGGGGCACGTCCACACCGATCAGCTTTTCTACTGCCAGGCAATAGACCAGGTTGTTACCGATCGGATTCATATAATCCAGCCGGTCACTCATCACCTCAGCCTTCTGGTAAGTCTTGGATTCCATGTTCTTCTCAACGCCGGTATGCAAATAACCGATATCTGGAATCACGTTAAGCACTGTTTCCCCATCCAGCTCCAGCAGCAAGCGCAGCACACCGTGTGTGGATGGATGCTGGGGCCCCATATTAAGCAGCATCGTCTCACCCGTCAGGGCACGTTCCGAGACCAGGTGCTTCAAATCATCAAGGGTAACTTCTTCAAGCTCTGGCATAACTAATGCTCCCCACTTGCGGGCGGTTTTTCTCCGGCATGCGGCTTGCGCACGTCGATTTCGTCATAGTTAAAAGAAAACTGCGGTTCCTCGTAGCCGAGGGGGTAATCCTTGCGCAGCGGGTGGCCTTCCCAGTCCTGCGGCATCAGGATGCGGCGCAGATCCGAATGGCCTGTGAACTTGATGCCAAACATATCGTAGACTTCTCGCTCGTTCCAGTTCGCACTCTTATATATACCTTCGATAGTTGGGACTGAGGCTTCTAATGCTGGGACAGGCACACGCACATTCAAAGTCAGGTGGTTGGGGATGGAGTTGAAGCGATAGAACAGGTGGAAACGCGGGTTTTCTTCGGGCCAGTAATCGACAGCCGTGATCGTCGAAAGCATATCGAAGCCGAACTGGTCGTGGATCATTCTGGCCGCTTCTACGATCTTTGCCGCGGGCAGAATCACGCTGGTTTCCCCGGCGAACTCGATCGTCTGGCCGTCGAACTTCTTGACGAGTTTCTCGATGATTGTAGAGAGACTCTCAGTCATATTAGGCCCAATCCTTGATTCGTTCAGCATTGACTTTTTCGTATAGAGTGACAATCCCATGGATCAGCGCTTCGGGACGCGGCGGGCAGCCGGCCACGTAGACATCCACCGGCACGACCTCGTCCACACCCTGCACGACGGCGTAATTATTGAACACACCGCCACAGGAAGCACAGTCGCCCATGGCAATCACCCACTTCGGGTCAGGCATCTGGTCGTACAGGCGGCGCACGACCGGCGCCATCTTGCGTGTCACGCGCCCGGCCACGATCATCAGATCACTCTGGCGCGGGCTGGCGCGCATCAATTCCATTCCAAAGCGGCTCATATCATAATGAGAGGCCTGTGCCGCCATCATCTCGATCGCACAGCAGGCCAGCCCGAACAGCATCGGCCACATGGAATTCGTGCGGGTCCAGTTGACGACATCTTCCAGGCGGGCAGTCATGACACCCATGTTGCCAAGCTTCTGTTCTATTCCCATTCCAGCGCTCCTTTCTTCCAAGCATACAGATACCCCACCAGTAAGATCACAATAAAGACCAGCATTTCAGCCAGCATAAATAATCCCTGGCCGGTTTTGACGAAATCGTTGAACACCAACGCCCAGGGAATAAAGAAGACCACTTCGATATCAAATAGAATAAAAAGGACGGCGATCAGATAAAAGCGTACCGGCACACGCCGCGTACCGGGGCCAATTGGATTCATGCCGGATTCATATGGCATAGATTTCTTGTCGGACGGGCGCTTCGGGCCAAAAATGGTCCCCAGTGTGATTGCAATGACCGCTACAGCAGTGGTGAACACAATCAGGATGGCAATCGCAGCATATTCAAGCAACATCATCGCATCTCCCACACAGGGTCGGAATAATAATGTGCTAGTATAACATAGTTGATAATGTCAGTGTGAATTTTCACAAAGACGAATGAGGACAAAATGAAGGTGATTTTTATCACCCTCTGGCTAAAAATATAGCGACAGATTCCTCTCTCTGTCATCTGCGCTTACCTTTCCAGCCATGTAAAATCCTTTTTTTTTGCGAATCCGTTATAGAGTCCGTTGTGAATTTATGGTATGATTTCGCAACTTAAAGGGAACCTTATGGAAGACAAAATTACCATTATTGAAGGCCCCACCCCGATTTTTGAACCTGTCCAGGATGGCTGGGCGCTCGGATTGAACGAGACACGCCAGTTCTCCGTCACGGCGCTGACCCGCCTGCGTACCCTCAACGGCCCGGCGCTGGTCGAGCGCTGTTACCGCTCCTGGAAGCAGAATCAGCCGATCAATCTGCATTACCGCGACGAGGCCGGCCTGGAGGCAACTGCCCCCATTCTCGCCGCCCGCGCCGTCGAGACAGACGATGGCCAGATCCTGTTGCTCTGGCTGCACGTCGAACGTGATGATATGGAACTCGAGATCGGCGCCGACGACGAAGATGACGACGATGACGATAATGATGATGATGAATATGAGGATGATCTGTAAAAATTTGCGACATGTCATTGCCCCGCCGAAGTGTGGCGGGGCAATGACATGTTAATGAAAATGCCCAAAGGATACACCGCTTAAAGCGGGGTAGCGAGTCATTTTATGGAATTTGAACCCGTCATCGGACTGGAAGTCCACGTTGAACTGTTGACCGAATCGAAAATGTTCTGCGCCTGCCCCGTGGTCGATTCCACCAGCGCAGCGCCGAACAGCACCGTCTGCCCGATATGTGCGGGCATGCCCGGAACCTTACCTGTTGCCAACGAAAAAGCCATCGAGTTTGCGCTGCGCGTGGCGCTCGCGCTGGAGTGCGAAATTGCGCCCGTCAGCATTTTCGCGCGCAAGAACTATTTCTACCCCGACCTCCCCAAAGGTTACCAGATCACCCAATATGAACAGCCCCTGGCTGTCAACGGCAGGATCACCTTGCAGACCTCGCAGGGTGAGAAGCTCATCCACATCCGGCGCGTACATATCGAAGAAGATACCGGCAAACTTACCCACGCCGAACAACACGGCGAATCATATTCGCTGGTAGACCTGAACCGCGCCGGCGTGCCGCTGCTCGAGATCGTCACTGAGCCGGATTTCCATTCGGCTGAGGAAGTACGCGCCTATGGCGTGGCCCTGCGCTCGCTGGTGCGCTACCTGGGCGTCAACTCCGGTGACCTGGAAAAAGGCGTGATGCGTATCGAACCAAACATTTCCATCCGCCCGGTGGGCCAAAAAGAATTCGGCACAAAGGTGGAGATCAAAAACCTGAACTCTTTCCGCGCCCTGGAACGTGGTGTGGCCTACGAGATCAAACGCCATGAGCAAGTAATCCTTGCCGGTGGGAAAGTTTCACAGGAAACCGTCGGCTGGGACGAGAGCAAGCAGGCCACCTACAGTCAGCGTTCGAAGGAAGACGCGCATGATTATCGCTATTTCCCCGAACCGGACCTGCCGCCGCTTACCGTGGACGAAGCTTTTATTGAGCGAGTCCGCCAATCGCTGCCAGAACTGCCGCAGGCCAGGATCCGTCGCTTCATGAAAGAATACGGCCTCTCGGATGTTGAATCCGCCCTGTTGGTGGAGGAAAAAGCCGTCGCCGAGTATTACGAACAGGCCGTGAAGGCGTCCCAGGTGCCGGCGCGGACGGTGTTTTCCTGGTTAACCGGCGAAATCTTCTCGTTGATGAAACCTTCCGGGGCCGGGATCGAGTCCCTTAAAATCAGTCCATCCGCTTTTGTGGATTTGTTGAAAATGGTCGCGGACGGGGAGATCAACCAGAACACCGGCAAGGCGGTGCTGGCCGAGATGTTCGCGAGCGGCAAACCCGCCGCCGAGATTGTGGCCGCCAAGGGCCTGGGGCAGGTCTCGGACACCGGCTTCATCGCGCAGATTGTGTCGGATACGCTGGGTGAGAATGCAAAGGAAGTAGAGAGTTACAAAGCAGGGAAGCTGACCGTGGCAAACTTCTTGTTCGGACAGGTGATGAAGAAGGCCCAGGGCAAAGCCAACCCACAGGTAGTGCGCGCCGAGTTGGAGAAGCAGTTGCGAGGGTAAAATGTTTGCCGTTTTGTAAGGGGAAATTTAGAAAAAAAACCAGTAACTTCCAAAAAATAATGGGGTTGTAATTGTTGTAATACCCTATTCTCATTCTCACCAGGAGGTTATAAAATGAGCGAGAAACAGAACATTATTCCTTCCCCTGCTCCAGTTTTAGTCATGTTCACCTTAGCCTTGATGGCCATCATCCAGTTGTTCTTCCCAGAGCTGATCCACCCCGGGTTAACGCTGGCTGTCATTGGCATCGTATTTCTGGCCCTGTATTTCACTCGCTGGGTCCATCACGCCCTGACTTTGATCCTGGGCTGGATGCTGACCGGCTTCGGGCTGAGTTTCTGGTTGGCCACTCAACAGCAATGGGCAACACAGAGCCTGCCGCTGATGCTGATCGGCTTGGGCTTGGGCTTTGTGGCGATCTACATCACCGGGACGAACGACGGGATGTTGGATGTTCATGCGAAATACTGGCCGCTCGTGCCGGCCATGATGCTGCTGGTGGTAGCCACCATTTTCATCCTGGAAAGCATCCTTGGACGCCAGCGGTTGTGGGGTGTAGTCGTTCCACTCATTCCCGCTGTGGCCGCCGTCTGGTATCTGGGCGAGTGGCGCCGGGCTGTGGATATGGCCCAGAGGAAGTAACAATCATTTGACTTGTTTGTTAAAGAGGCCGGGATAGATAATCCCGGCCTCTTTATATTAGCAACTCAAATAGGATAAACGCAGTTGCAGGGTAGGATTAATGTGGGGAAACTTGAATGGGGTTACAATTAATAAAAGCAATTCGTCTGTCCCGAAACCCTAGAATCCTGCGCCTGGCCTTCTATAATTGAGTCAATTCGTTTTCTGAGGTTAATTCAAACAGCCTACCGCGCCTGGGTATATCAATTTTGGTTTATTATTCTCGGACTGCTTGTCGTCCTCATCACATGGTGCAATGGGTTTCTTTGGAAACATCGAAAGTGATATCGAGGTTCAATCATGCATAGAAAAAAGCTGTTCGTTCTCTCTGGACTTTTGATACTTTTGGTCTCTACTTCAATTGCCTGCCTCAGCGTGGGAGTTAGCAACACAAGCACTCCCGTTTCTACACCAACTCAGGACGCTGACCCTGACCACGACGGCATTTCAGGTGATTTGGATCAATGCCCAAATGAAGCCGAGGACCATAATGGTATTTTCGACACCAACGGTTGTCCTGATACAATTCGAGACTTGGTTAATCTGGCCGCGCAAGACATTGACCAGTTTTGGCAGCAGGAGTTCGCCGAAGGCAATTTTTCTTATATTACTCCGAACGCCATTGGCGCATATTCAGACTCACGTCCGCTCGAGACTGCCTGCGGAGCAACCATCCCTGATAATGCCTTCTACTGCCCGCTCGATAATAGCATTTATTACGATGAGGGCCTGCTCCAGAAAATATTGCAGGCCAAGAGCTATGGAGATTTTGCGGCCGTCACGGTTTTAGCCCACGAATGGGGCCATCTCGTGCAGGCTGAGTTGAATATTACAAATAGCGACGTTTTCAATATTGAGCTTGAACTGCAAGCCGATTGTTTCGCCGGCGCTTATGGGCGCTACCTTGCTCAGCAGAAAAGCCAGTTGCTGAGCTTGGACGAGGGCGATTTGGAGGAGGGGGCCAAGGTTCTTTATGCTTTGGGAGATAACCAGCCATGGTTTGACCCGCAGGCGCACGGTACGCCTCAACAGCGCATGAACGCTTATCTGATCGGGCTGAACAAGGGCGCAACAGGCTGCTTAGCACAATAGTGAATCAGGCCAGAGCGAGAGTGATCCAGTGTTTCGTCATTCACCCATTTTGTTGATAATTGCGCTGTGTGTGGCATGCAGCACTGCGACTGTACCGCCGACCGCCACAGCGCGCCCCATCCCCACGGCGACCATTGAGCCAACTGTTCCTGCCACAGCTTCCCCGCTTCCAACCGAATCCCCTACACCGGGCAAAAAAAAGTACGATTACAAAGACATCTATCGAGACGGCAGTTTTACCATCCGTGAAGCTTTCCTGGGAGCAGATGCATTCTGGAGCAGCGATTTTAAAATGCCCCAGGCAAGGATTGAAAATATAATCCAGACCCTTGGCCTGGGGAGAGAGATGATCTGTAACAAACAACCCACATCAAATTTGCCCTGTACTCAAACCCTTGAAATCCCTCTGGAAAACGGAGGAGCCGACCAATATATTCTCGGGCTGGAAAGTTTAAACGGTGGCAAAGGTTCCCTGATAAAAAACGGCAGGTTGATCTGGTCTGGGTATACGAACGGAGGAAAATCGTTCGCAATCCTTTCTTCGATCAGGATTGGCGATGAAATTGCCCTTGATTATTCCAAATCGAACTGGGGCAGCAATGACAAACCTTTATGGGTAACAGGCTCAATCTTACTAACCAAAGGGAATAATGTCGTACTTATTCCAGATACGTTCGGCCTGAACGTAATCCAGGGAAAACTGATCTATTTTAGAGTCAGGAATAGAAAAGCAATTCTTGTTTTCGATGGCAAAGAGCGTGGCGAAACATATAACGAAGTGCTCAACCGGCTTTGCTGCTGGCACGGTCCGCCGATTGAGATTGCCAGCAATGGCGAATTCATTGACTTCTTCGCACAAAAAGGGCGCGACTGGTATCACGTTCAAGCCGGTTACCTGCAGGATGTGAAATAATGTTCCAAGCTTGGGCGCTTGAACCGATAAGCATTGATATGGAAAGGACCGTCAAATGATTATCGTTTTGATGGGGGTTTCGGGTTCGGGGAAATCGACCATCGGCCGCCTCCTGGCAGAAGAACTGGGCTGGCCGTTTTATGATGGCGATGATTTTCACCCCCCGGCCAACATCGAGAAGATGGCAAACGGCATCGCCCTGACCGATGCCGACCGGGCCGCCTGGCTGGCGGCGCTGGCAGAGCTCATTCGCCAGCTCGATAAAGACAGGCGTTCAGGCATGATCGCCTGTTCAGCCTTGAAACAGGCCTACCGTGAAACGCTGCAGCAGGACATAACCGACGTCCGGTTTGTGTATTTAAAGGGCAGCTATGAGCTGATTCTGGAACGCCTGCAGGGCCGCCAGGGACATTTTATGAGGCCCGAACTACTCAAGAGTCAGTTTGACACCATGGAAGAACCACAACAAAACACCTGCATCGTTGATGTGGCCCAGATGCCCGAAACGATCGTGCACCAGATCAGGCGTACACTGGACCTTTAGAGGATGAAAATACGCTCTCTTGATTAGGGGATTGACAAGCGTGCTATACTATTCGGAGTAATTGTTTACCAGTTCCGCAACCCCATTCCCTTCCAATACATCATGAAAGCAAATATTCAAATCGGTCTGATTGGCGATTACGATTTAAGCGTGCCTGCACACCAGGCCATCCCCATTGCGCTGCAACTTGCCGCAGACGCCCTGGCAGTGGATATTATGCCTACATGGTTGCCCACGGACAAAATCACTTCGCCCGCGCAGCTCTCCCGTTTCGACGGCCTGTGGTGCGTCCCGCGCAGTCCTTATCGCAGCATGGGCGGTGCGCTGCTCGGAATCCGCTATGCCCGCGAACAGAAGCGCCCTTTCCTGGGCACGTGCGGCGGCTTCCAGCATGCGGTCATCGAATATGCGCGCAACGTGCTGGGCTGGGCCGACGCCGAACACGCCGAAAGCTCGCCTGAGACCGCCCGCCCGGTGATCACGCCGCTCGCATGCGGACTGATCGAAAGTTCCGCACTGGTCCGTTTTCGGGCAGGCTCGCGCATTGCAGCCGCTTACGGCTGCAATGAGGCGACCGAGGGTTATATGTGTCGCTATGGATTGAATCCTGATTTCCGGGAGCAGTTGCTATCCGGCCCGTTACGTATTGGGGCAGAGGATGTCGAGGGGGATGTGCGCGCCGTCGAGTTGGACGGGCATCCCTTTTTCCTGGCGACACTCTTTCAACCAGAGCGAGCCGCGCTCAAGGGCCAGATTCCTCCGCTCGTGACTGAGTTCGTCCGCACTTGCGCCGGTTAGGTCCACGTTAGCGCACGTATTGACTCGCCTTTCAATGTCGTGTACCCTATAAATACATCACACGAAAGGTGTTTTTTCTCACACATGACTTGTATACAGGGCATATCCGATAGCTAGTAGAGCGGGCCTCCCTCCGGAGTGCCCGCTTATATTTTGCCAAATTCACAGGAGATGAACAAGATGGCTGGACAGATCAATGCCTTCGAAATGGCCCAGAAGCAGTTTGACCACGTCGCCAAACTCCTGAACCTCGACCCACAGATTTCCCAAGTGCTGCGCTGGCCGATGCGCGAATACAGCTTCCACATCCCGGTGCGCATGGACGACGGCTCACTGCGCGTCTTTCAGGGTTTCCGTGTCCAGCACAATGATGCACGCGGCCCGAACAAAGGCGGCATCCGTTTCCACCCATCCGAGACGCTGGACACTGTCCGCGCGCTGGCCACCTGGATGACCTGGAAATGCGCGGTCGCCGATATTCCTTTGGGCGGCGGCAAGGGTGGGGTCATCATTGATCCGGCCACGATCTCGACGCCTGAAAAGGAACGCCTGTGCCGGGGCTGGGTCAAGAACATGTGGAGGAACATCGGTCCACGTCAGGACGTGCCCGCACCCGATGTTGGCACCACCCCGCAAATGATGGGCTGGATGATGGACGAGTATTCCACACTGGTCGGCCAGTTCACGCCGGGAGCCTTCACTGGCAAGCCAACGGGTGACGGTGGCTCCGAAGGGCGCACCGAAGCCACCGGCTGTGGTGTCATCTACACAGTGCGCGAAGCGATGAAGCACTTAAATCTCGATCCAAAGAAATCCGCAGTGGCACTGCAAGGCTTCGGCAACGTCGCCCAATATGCGGCCATTGGCTTCAGAGAAATCCTGGGCGGCAAAGTTGTTTGCGTCTCGTGCTGGGACCGCTACGATAAGGTCGCCTACACCTACAGCCATTCCGACGGTGTAGATCCGCGCTTTCTGATGACCATCACAGACCAGTACGGCACGATCGATAAGGAAAAAGCGACGAAGGCTGGTTATATTCTCGAAGATGGTGATGTTTGGATTTCCAAGGAAGCGGATGTCCTCATCCCGGCCGCGCTGGAGAGTCAGGTCAACGGGGATAGCGTCAAGAAAATGTCTGGCCGCATCAAAATTGTGGCAGAAGGGGCCAATGGTCCTTGCACCCTCGAAGCGGACGAGTTTTTCCAACAGAACAAGATCTTCAACATCCCCGATTTTTTGTGTAACGCTGGCGGCGTGACCACATCCTATTTTGAGTCTGTCCAGAATGACATGAACTTCTACTGGACGAAGGAGGAAGTTCTCCAGAGACTTGATACCAAAATGACACTGGCCTTCCACCGCGTGCTGGATATGTCTGAAAAGGAAAAGGTAAGCATGCGTGACGCAGCTTATATGGTGGCGATCGACCGCGTTGTCAAAGCCATGCAGATGCGCGGCTGGGTATAACAAAAGGAGCAGGTCTCACGCGTGAGACCTGCCTTTACGGGTTTACTAATTTCCTTTTCTTTTCCTTGGGCATCCGTTTGATGGCAAGCTCACGTTTGAGTGCACTAAGCTTATCCGGCTGCTCTTCGAGATAGATAATTTTTACAGGGCGGCGCATGCGCGTATAACGTGCACCCGTGCCGGCGTTGTGTTGTTTCTCGCGCCGCGGCGGATCGGTTGTCCAGCCGGTATAGAAGGTCCCATCAGCGCATTCAAGGATGTAACAATAAAAAGGCATAGTATAATTATAGAAAATATGTTCCAGGATTGCGCTGTGCTGCATACTGAAATGGACCTGGGCAACACTTTTTTCCTCATAGTTTGCTCACTTGTGGATGTTTAAGTTCACTTCCTTTTACAAGCAGCAGGTTTCGGCGCAGTCATTATAATCCGTTTACCACCCGCATATCCACTGTTGAGCCCATTGTACGTTATATCCCGGTGATAGAATCGAGAGAGCCGGGGACGCCGACCCCGGCTCTCCTTCAAAAGGAGGAGAAGAGAAATCACCTTACGTTTCTAATTTATCATGCCCACCATTAACCTGCTTGACGATTAACCTACGTTTACCCTACGCTTGTCCGACAACTAACAATTCTGTAATCAAAAACGTGATTTTCGTCCTTTTTTAGACCTGCTTGGACCCTTGCTCCCCAAAATTCCTCTTTTCGCGTTTCGGATTTTCCCACCATATCTGGATTAGCCAACATGCATTCCCCCCATATATGGCGATCGAAGACCAGTTGTTTTTAGAGAGTTTTAACCGGCGCAGATATCGTTTATCAAAATAAAAAGTATAGAGGAATACCATGAACTCTTCCTTCGCAATCCAAACTGAAGCACTTGGGTGCATTTATAAAATCCGCGGCAACAAAAAAGAAAAGGAAATTCGCCAGCAGCTTGTGGCTCTCAAGGACGTTTCGCTGGAAGTAAAACAAGGCGAATTGTTCGGATTGCTTGGGCCGAACGGGGCAGGCAAAACCACCCTGATCAAGATCCTGACCACGCTGCGTGCGCTGGTCATTATTGTCGTGGGCTCGTGGTTATTCCACGTTCAGTATGTGATTGCCAACTATGCCCAGTTATTGGCCGTATTCATGCTCTCGATGATCGCCTTATACGGCATGGGCATGATGACCTCTTCGCTGTTTCTATTGCTCAGCCGCGAGGCCTGGCATATTGCCAATCTGGCCCAGGAGCCGATCTACCTGGCCTCCGGTTTTTACTTCCCGATCAAATCCTTCCCATTCTGGATCGCAGCGGCGGCATCGCTTATCCCACTTACGTTGGGGCTGGACGGCATACGCCAGTTGATATTCGCCTCCGGAGCCACGCTCGGCTTCCTGGATGTGCGCCTCGAAATCGGGCTCCTGGCCATCCTGTGTGTCCTGTTCCTGATCGCGGCCCAATTCCTGCTGAGCCGCATGGAAAAACTGGCCGTCCAGCCGCCGCTAGACGAGGCCATACCCATGCAAAAATCCGACTTGCTGCGTTCCTTCCGCACGGCCACCTGGCTGGGCTGGCAGATCGAATCCAACTGGACCGATCCGTTCCTGTTCGCCATCTATTCCGTCGTCAAGCCGCTGGCCAGCGCTGCCATCCTGGTAGTGATGTACAGCATCATCACGAATGGCGCATTTTCCAACCCGTTGTTCTCCTATATGTACCTTGGCAATGCCTTTTACATATACGTTGCATCCGTGATGACCGGCGTTTCATGGGCCGTGATCGAAGACCGCGAACATTATCGCACCTTGAAATACATCTACGTCGCGCCGACCGATGTGCCTGTTTACCTGCTCGGGAGGGGGGTGGCACGCTTTATCACGGGGTCGGTGGCCGTGTTCATTACCATTGGCGCAGGCATGCTCTTTTTCAATCTGCCGGTCGACCTGACCAAAGTGGATTGGCCGCTCTTTGTCCTCACACTGCTGATCGGCATCATCATGCTGGCCATGATCGGGCTGCTCCTGGCTGGGATCACCTTGATGATCGCCCGCCATGAAGGCTTTGCCGGCGAGGCGGTGGCAGGGGCATTGTATATCTTCAGTGGTGCAATCTTCCCGCTGGACATCCTGCCCGCTGCCCTACGGCCGGTGGGTTACCTGATGCCAACCACCTATTGGCTGGAACTGCTGCGCCGTTCGATGGTCAATAATATTGCCCAGACTTTTCCGACACTGGCCGAGTTCAACAACCTGCAGCTGCTGGGTATCCTGACAGTACTTTCGATCGTCTTTGGCATCATTTCATTTGCCGTCTTCCACTACTGCGACCGGATGGCCCGCGAACGCGGTTTGATCGACCGTACCACGAATTATTGATCCTCAACGGGAATATTCGCACCGCCGAAATGGCAGATAAAGAGCTTCTAAGGACCTCGTAAAGACCTAATAAGGATCTAGTAAGGATCTAGTAAGGATCTACGAGAACGGAAAATAGATGGTTTTTACCAAGCCACCCCGAACCTATCGGCGGCAAACAAAGCCTGGAAGCGCTAAGCCAGCGCAAAATTTCCCAACGGCTTGACGTCCAGCCACCAGATTCGGTATAATGGATAAAGTTGATCTCCAGGAGGAGTAAGCGTTGGGTGCGCTGATAGAGAAGGAAGCTGGTGGTCGAGTAGCCGTGTTTTTCGGCAATCGAGACCCGGGCTGGAAGCTTCCACAGCAATCTATGGCTGAACGTCGCCCGGAAAATTGCCGAAGAAAAGCAGTGATCAGAGCGTAGTGATCAGTGCCTAGTAGAACGACACGCGAGCGCCCGTTAGCGCGCAGGCTGGTCATTGCCAGTCGTAAGAGCGCCCACAAAGGGCGAATCGAGGTGGTACCGCGGAAGAGTAAGTCCTGAGTTTATCGCAGGACGCCTTTCGTCCTCTTTGGACGAAAGGCGTTTTTATTTGCAGGAAATTATTTTGAAGGAGTAAGAATGTCTGAATACACTTTGCCAAAGGCGTACGATTTTAAAGATACCGAAGAGCGTGTCTATCAGATCTGGGAAAAAGGCGGCTATTTCAAGCCATCCAACGACCCGAACAAGCCGGGCTTCGACCCGACGAAAAAGCCGTTCGTCATCTCTATCCCACCGCCGAACGTGACCGGAGAACTGCACCTGGGTCATGCCATGTTCGTCAGTCTGGAAGACCTGATGATCCGCTACCATCGTATGAAGGGTTATCCCACGTTATGGGTGCCGGGCACCGACCATGCCGGCATCGCTACCCAGCTCCAGGTAGAGAAAATGCTGCTGAAAGAGGGCACCTCCCGCGAGGCAGTGGGACGCGAAGAATTCCTGCGCCGCACCTGGGAATGGAAAGATAAATATGCCGGCCAGATCACCCGCCAGATCCGGCGCCTGGGCGCCTCCTGTGATTGGGACCGCGAGCGTTTCACGCTGGACGAGGGCCTGTCGAAAGCTGTGCGCGAGGCCTTCGTGCGCCTGTACGAGAAGGGCATGATCTACCGCGGCCCGCGCCTGATTAACTGGTCGCCAGGCCTCAAGACCGCCGTTTCGGATCTTGAAGTGGAATATTCCGAAGAGCCGGGAACGCTCTACTACTTCAAATATATGCTGGCTGGTGCCAACCCGGCGGCCGCAGATGCGGAGCATATCCCCGTTGCCACCACCCGCCCCGAGACCATCCTGGCCGATACGGCGGTGGCCGTGCACCCGGAAGATGAACGCTACCAGAAATATATTGGCAAAAAAGTCGTGGTGCCTGTGCTTGGGCGCGAAATCCCCGTGATCGCCGACGACTATGTGACCCGCGACTTCGGCACCGGCGCACTCAAGATCACCCCCGGACATGACCCCAACGATTATGAGATCGGCCAGCGTCATGGGCTGCCCGTCCTTTCGATGCTCGACCGTGAAGCAAAAGTGACTGAGATCGGCGGCCCATATGCGGGCCTCGAGCGCTTCGAGTGCCGCAAAAAACTCTGGGCAGACATGAAAGCTGCGGGCCTGGTCATCAAGGAAGAGCCTTATACACTCAAGGTACCGCGTTCACAACGCGGCGGCGAGATTATCGAGCCGATGATCTCCACGCAGTGGTTCGTCAGGATCAAGCCGCAGGCCGAGAAGGCTCTGCTGGCGGTCAAGAATGGCGACATCCGCATTGTGCCAGAGCACTTCGAAAAGGTCTATTACAACTGGATGGAAAACATCGACGACTGGTGCATCAGCCGGCAGTTGTGGTGGGGACACCGCATCCCGGTCTGGTACTGCGCTGAATGTGGCAAACAAACCTGCACCCGTGAAGATCCCGTCAAATGTGCCCACTGCGGCTCGACAAAGATCGAACAGGACCCCGACGTGCTGGATACGTGGTTTTCATCGGGTCTGTGGCCGTTCTCCACGCTCGGCTGGCCAGAGGAGACACCCGACCTGAAATATTTTTACCCAACTTCTTACATGGAGACGGGCTACGACATCCTGTTCTTCTGGGTGGCGCGTATGATCATGAGCGCCCTGGAGTTCACCGAAGAGGTGCCTTTCCATACGGTTTACTTGCACGGCCTGGTCCGCGACGAACACGGCGGCCAGAAGATGTCCAAGACCAAGGGCATCGGCATCGACCCGCTGATCGTCATGGACGACCTCGGCACCGACGCGCTGCGCTTCACCTTGCTGGTCGGCTCGACCCCCGGTAAAGATATGTACCTGTCGCTCAAGAAAGTGGAAGCCAACCGGAACTTTGCCAACAAGATCTGGAACGCTGGCCGCTTCGTAATCTCCGCGCTTTCCACCCTCACCCCTCTTCCCGCCGGAGAGGACACCCGCAGGGCAGGTAAGGGAGAATACACTCTCGCCGACTCGTGGATCTGGGCGCGCCTGCAGGAGCTGATCCGCAACGTGGAGCACATGTTCCAGAATTTCCAGTACGGCCAGGCCGGGCAGATGATTTACGACTTCTTCTGGAGTGACTTTGCCGACTGGTACGTGGAAGCCGCCAAACAGCAGCTCGCCGCCGGAGGCGCGCGCGCCTATCTAACGGCCGAAACACTGGCGCGCGTGCTGGATACTTCCCTGCGCCTGCTGCACCCTTTCACACCTTTCGTAACCGAAGAATTATGGGGCCATCTGCGCAAAGCCCTGCAAAGCTCACAACTCGCAGATCTTTCCAAAGACTGGCCAGAGATGCTGATCGTTGCCTCGTGGCCCGAGCCGCGTCCACCAGAAGGCTGGGAAAGCGCAAAATCTGCCGATTTTGCAATGCTGCAGGAAATCATCCGCAGCATCCGCAACCTGCGTGCCGAGAAAAATATCAAGCCCGGTAAGCGCCTCGAAGCCACCATCGTTGCAGGATCCAGGAGTGACATCCTTCAGGAACAAAAAGCCACCCTGGCAATTTTGGCCGGTCTGGACGAATCCAGGCTCACAATTTTACCCTTACTGGATTCCAAGCCCGAGGGCCACGTGGCGCTGGTAGCGGGTTCGGTGGAAATCTATCTGCCTCTGGCAAAACTCGTCGATATCGAAGAGCAGCGTGCCCGCCTCGAGAAGGACCTGGCCGAAGCTGAGTCGCACATTGCCCGGTTGGAAACACTGCTTTCGAGCGACTTTGCGAACAAGGCACCCAAGCCGGTCGTCCAGAAGGAACGTGAAAAGCTGGCCGCTTACAAGGAAACAGCCAAAAAGATCAAGGCCCAACTGAACGGCTGATAAGGAAGTGTAACGGCGACTCGATTTGACACACACGATTCAGAGGCGTATAATCTCTACTAATTGAATATCGAACCTTCGGGGCAGGGTGAAATTCCCGATCGGTGGTACAGCCCACGAGTGCCTTACAGCACAGGAGCCGGTGCGATTCCGGCGCCGACGGTTACAGTCCGGATAAAAGAAGGTTGACACAGCCCGTGATGGGCTTGTTTTGTCGTCCAAGCCCCGAAAACCGCATGGTTTTCGGGCTTTTTTATGGATGGCAGCAGGCCGAGAATGGTTACTGTTTGTTACCTATACCGCAGATATTCTCTGTGGCATTGCCCCGCAGTTCTCCCGCGGGGTGTTTTGTTTCCGCTCCCGCGCATCGTGTTTTGTTAAAGAAAGAATATGGATCTCAACCTCATCCGCAAATTTGAAAGTCTCGCCAGACGTAATCAGTGGAGAAACGCTTTTTGGATTCCCCTGATCACGGCCTTGTTGGTTCTGCTGGGCTGGGAGGCGCTCTCTTATTTCAGCGGCCTGCCGGCCTTCATCCTGCCTTCGCCGCTGCTGGTGTGGGAACGCTTTGTACGCGCACTGGCAGACGGCAGCCTGCTGCGGCACACCTCCGTGACCCTCGCGGAAGTGCTGCTCGGCCTGCTGGCCGGAACGATCTTTGCGACCATCATCGGTTACACCATTGCCAAGTCGCGCATGTTCGAACAACTGGTGTCGCCCTTTGTAGTTGCGAGCCAGGCAGTGCCAATCGCAGCAATTGCACCACTACTGGTGATCTGGTTCGGCCCGGGCTTGTTCTCAAAAGTGCTGATCTGCGGGCTGATCGTCTTCTTCCCCGTGTTGGTCAACACGGTTGTTGGCCTGCGGGCCGTGCCACGCTCGCTGGACGAATTGATGCACACCCTGCGCGCCAGCCGCTGGCAGGTGTTCCGCTATCTGGAAATCCCTTCTGCGCTGCCGATCTTCCTGAGCGGATTACGCATCGGCGCCACACTCTCAATTATCGGTGGGGTATTGGGAGAACTTTTCGCCGCCGATAACGGCCTGGGCTTTTTGATCAGCGTTGCCCGCGGGCAATATGACACCGCGCTGGTCTTCGTGGCCGTGTTCACACTCGTTGCGTTGGCATTAACCTTGTACGGTATCGTCATCCTGCTCGAAAAACACTTCCTTGCCTGGCAGGAAATCAAACCATAACTGGAGATTCTTATGTTAAAGAAACTGGCTCTATTCATCCTGATCTCGACTCTTCTGGGGGCCTGCGCCACGCCGCAGCCAACTGCCACTCAAGCGCCCACTGAAAAGCCGCTGGTGCATATCAAACTGCCAATGGGTTACATCCCTAACGTCCAGTTTGCACCGTTCTACGTGGCCGTGGAACGCGGCTATTTCAAAGATGCGGGCATCGAAGTGGAGTTCGATTATTCCTTTGAAACCGACGGCGTGGCCCTGGTGGGCGCCAACAACCTTCAGTTTGGGATCGCATCCGGCGACCAGGTGCTGCTTGCTCGTGCCCAGGGATTGCCGATCATATACGTCATGGCCTGGTACCAGAAATATCCGGTCTCGGTCATCTCCATTCCGGATCAGGAAATCCATACCCCGCAGGATTTGAAGGGCAAGAAGATCGGCCTGCCCGGGCTGTTTGGAGCCAGCTATGTGGGCCTGCGCGCCTTGCTTTATAGCGCAGGTCTTAAAGAAAGTGACGTGACGCTCGACTCGATTGGTTACAATCAGGTCGAAGCCTTCACCACTGGTAAGGATAAGATCGTCGTGGGTTACGCCGCCAATGAACCGGTTGTCCTGAACTCCAAAGGCTATCCGCTAAATGAGTTGCGTGTCTCAGACTACTTCCAGTTGGTTTCCAATGGCCTGATTACCAACGAGAAAACCATCATTGAAAACTCTGACCTGGTACGCAATTTTGTTGGTGCCACCCTGAAGGGCCTGCAGGACACGATCGACGACCCCAATGCCGCTTACGACATCAGCAAGAAATATATTGAGAATCTGGACCAGGCTGACGCCGCCACCCAGAAACAAATCCTTGGTACATCGATCGAGCTGTGGCGCGCTCCCGTGCTTGGCGTTTCGGATCCGGTTGCCTGGGAGAACACGCAGAAAGTTTTGTTGGATATGAAACTGTATACCGCCGCTGTCGATTTAACCAAGGCTTTCTCGAACGAATTCCTGCCAAAATGACCCGGAATCAACCTCCCCCGGTGCTTGTCGTCCGTGACTTGAGCGTTATCTTCCCAGATAACAACGGCGGGCTGCAAGCATTGGGTTCTTTGACCTTTTCCGTCTGCCCAGAGGAGTTCATCTGTGTGCTGGGTCCTTCAGGCAGCGGCAAAAGCACCCTGCTGAGAATCCTGGCCGGGCTGCTCCCGCCTGCCACCGGGACAGTAAACTTTACAAACGGCCCGCGCCCAAAGATCGGATTCGTCTTCCAGCAAGCCAATCTCATGCCCTGGCGGTCGGTACTGGAAAACATCACTTTGCCGCTAGAGTTGGAAAATGTCCCGATGGAAATTGCGCGGCGGAAAGCCCAGGAACTGGTCGAACTGGTGGGCCTGGATGGATTCGAAGCTTCGCTGCCGCGCGACCTTTCGGGTGGCATGGCCCAGCGCGTGGCACTGGCACGCGCTCTGGTGCACGACCCGGATATCCTGCTGCTGGACGAGCCCTTTGGCTCACTGGACGCACTGACGCGCGAACGCATGTGGACAGAGCTCTCGCGCATCTGGCAGGCGCGTCAGCCTGAAAGAAGCGGGCCAAGAAAGACCGTCATCATGGTCACGCACTCCATCGGTGAATCGCTGTTCCTGGCTGACCGTGTGCTGGTGCTCTCTGCCCGCCCCGGCCGGGTCAAATTCGATCTGACGGTTGACCTGCCCCGCCCGCGCGCCGACGAAATACGCTACACGGCTCATTTCGGCAGGCTGGCAAGGAAGTTGAAGGAAGCCATAGAATAAAAAAATCAGCAAAAAGACGCAAAGGAAAAAATCCTTTGCGTCTTTTTATGGAAGGTGGCAATCTCTAAGGCGATCTATACTTCCTTCACATAAGCCGCACCCACGTAACCGCGGCGGCCCTTTTCATCCTTGACCTGGATCCATTGGCCAGCCTTACCGATGCGTGCGCGGGCTTCGATTGGATCATCAAGTACGCGCATCTTGGAACCGATCGGCAAAACACCCAGAATTTCGCTGGTCGTACTGGGCAGTTTACGTAAGTTCAAGCCGGGTTTGGCAACACTATTATTGACGATCACGTCCATGCGCTGCTCTTCGTCGGCAGGTAGCTGCGGGACGGAAGGAGGCTCCACGGGCGGCGGTTCAGGTGTAGTGGGAGGCGTAACAGGAGGCGTCTGGGGCGGCGTTGGCGGAGTTACGGGAGGCGTCACAACCGGGGGCTCAGGATGCAGAGCCGCGAAGGCAGCGAAGGCAGTTTTCATCAGGTTTGCATAATAATCCGCCTGTCCGGTGCCGTTGTAGGATGTGGCAAAGCTTTTATAGTCCAGAGATTGCAAAGCTTTAACCGCGCCGCCGCCAGGCAGAACACCCTGAACAAAGTCGAAGAAGCCGATGACCTGGTCGCGCTCGCTGGCTGAAAAAGCAGCGAACATATCCTTCGCCGAGCTATAACCGATCACTGAGAAATTGAAACCCATGATCTGCGGCGCGCCCATGCTAATCGACATTTTGGCTGCAGTCTCATCCAGCGAACAGGCGAAATTGAATACATCCCACTCCGAGGCCAGGGTGGTATGACAGTCGACCCAGTTCTGGCTGGATATAGGCCGCCACTGGTGGCCTGTCCAGGTCTGGCCAGGGCTGTAACGGAAATGCTGGTCGAAGTCGTTGGCGTGGTTCTTTCCCCAGTACTGGTAGAAAATATGGTTCTCAAAACGGATGACCATGCGCCCGTCAGCGGCAAAAGCCTGCCCGCCGGATTCGATCGCCAGCACTGCTACCGCAACACCCGGCTGGATCTTGAGCACGTTGGAAAGTGCGCCGAGCAAACCGCCGTAGCGGTTCCAAATGTTAGCCACCAGGCGCGTCGTAGCGGAGACGGTCGCAGCCGGGTTCAGGCGCTGGTTGGCAGGCGCTTCGAGGCTGACGCTTTCCAGGCCATCCGCGACGGATTTGCGCGCGCGTTGAGGTGGGGTGGGAGGCTGTGTCACTACCGGAGGAATCGGCGTTGCAGGCGGGGGTGGCGATACGGGTGGAGGCGTGGACGGGACGGAGCCAGGAGCATTTTCCACATACCAGGCGGCAACATAGCCTTGCATACCATTGCCGTCGCGTACCTGCAACCACTGATTGAGAACGCCAACTTTCTGCCGTGCCGCCGCTTCAACTTCAAGCACTTTGAGATAACTACCTGCCGATTCTATCGTCATCGTATCGGAGGCCGTGGTTGGCTGGGTGCGCAGGCGTAAGCCGGCTTCCAGACCTTGGAGTACGCGCACGTAATAACCGTCTGTCGGAGGGATAGCCAGGATGGGGGCACCACCTGCGTGCTGGCATTCATAAAAAATCGCGGCGGTGATGCTGCGCTTGAGTTCCTTGCCCTGGCTGTAGCGCGCCATTAAAGAAACCTCATTCGTGTCAGATGGATATGGCCACGGGTCGAGAACCAGAAAGTCTTTGCCAACTTTGCTATATGCCACGACCCAGTGTGTCTGCAGGCCAGATTTCGGGGAGCTATCGACTTCGAGCAAGACGGGCTGGCCTGCGGCCGTCGAGTTGCCGATCATATCAACCGGCGCATCGGTGTCTCGAGATATGATCAGGTTTTTATATTTGATTGCAGGATAAATCGAACTGATTGCGCCCCAGACGATGGCAGCATCCACAAAGCCGCCTTTGCTCTTCATCTTGGCATTAAGGCTGGCAGGGTCTTCAGGATAGTCAAAGCCGCTCAGGTACATGGCAACACAGGTAAGCGCACAACCATATTCGCCAATGGTCAGGCTGCTGTTGCCTAAACTCATGTTTTTCCAGCGAGGGTCTTGCTGTGAGAGGCGGACTAGGTTGAAAGACATGGATTACCTCATTGTTTCGTGAAATCGAACGGTGTTACCCCATTATAACGAGATTGTCGAAGAAAATGTAATTGTACAGGCAGAGCATAGATAAATTAAAAACAATACTGTTATGGGGACAATACCGATTCCTTATGTATAATAGGGGTAATCTTGAAACAGGCAGGTATTGAGAGATGGTGATTACAATTATTTAAATTCCTTTGCCGCTGTGCCATCGGGGAAATGACAGCGGTATTTCTATTCAGGGCGCTTGTGGGCCCACCTTCAAACCTCCGGGATCGTATCCCAACAACTGAACTACAGGCACAAACTATATGACACAACATCGCATCACTGATGATTTGGACGCCCTGCTGAATGTCCTCCCAAAAGCCATCGTGGACGCTGTGCACAAAGCCAACGACTATGATCGCTTACTCGAAATTATTCTCGACCTCGGCCGCATCCCTACAGCCCGCTACGTTGATAAAGAAACCGCCCTGAGCAGCAAAGAAATCACCCGCGCCGAGCTCGATTATGTAGTTGAGCATATCGGTGATTTCGACGCCGATAACCGCGCCGGGATCGAGCGCACCCTGCACCGCATCTCGGCCATTCGCAACCGGCGCGGGCACGTCGTCGGGCTGACGTTGCGCGTGGGGCGCGCTGTCTATGGCACGATCGACATCGTCCAGGACCTGCTCGAATCAGACAAGTCTCTGCTCATTCTGGGACGCCCCGGCGTGGGCAAGACCACGCTGCTGCGTGAGGCGGCACGTATTCTGGCTGAGCAACGCCGTGTGGTGATCGTTGATACCTCCAACGAGATCGGTGGCGACGGCGACGTACCGCATCCCGCCGTCGGTAAGGCCCGCCGCATGCAGGTCAAGGTGCCTACGCACCAGCATGAGGTTATGATCGAAGCCGTCGAAAACCACAATCCTGAAGTGATCGTGATCGATGAGATTGGCCGCGAATTGGAAGCCCAGGCCGCGCGTACCATCGCCGAGCGCGGCGTGCAATTGATCGGCACTGCGCATGGTAAGACGCTCGAGAACCTGTTGCTGAACCCGACTCTCTCCGACCTGGTGGGTGGTATCGAAGCTGTGACTCTCTCGGACGAAGAAGCCCGGCGCCGCGGAACGCAGAAAACCGTGCTCGAGCGCCGTGCCCCACCCACCTTTGACGTGCTGATCGAAATCCAGTCGCGCGACGAGTTCACCGTCCACGCCGATATCTCTGCTTCGGTGGACGCCTTCCTGCGCGGGTACCCGCTCCCGCCGGAAGTCCGCACACGCGATGAGGAAGGCAAGATTCGGGTGGAAAAAGCGCCTGCCCCCTCTTCTTCCCGCACAGGCCAACGCCTTGAACGCGGACGAGGTCCCGAACGCGGCCCTGTCTCAGAGAGCGGGCGCAGTGGAGCGTCTCCGACGCAGCCTGTAATACCATCGAATGGATTTAATCCGTCGGCTGAATTGCCCTCCCGTACTCCCTTGCGGGCAGTTAAGATCTACCCTTATGGCGTAGCACGTAACCGGCTGATGCAGTCTGCCAAACGCATTGGCGTACCTGCGGTCGTAGTCCGCACCATCGACGAAGCGGATGCGTTGATCACGCTGCGCTCCTATTACCGTGACCATCAGGCCACCATCATAGAGGCTGAACAACGCGGCATGCCTATTTACGTCTTGCGCGCGAATAGCGTCAACCAGATCGAGCAATTCCTGGCCGACCTGTTCAACCTGCCAGGCAGCGAAGGTGGCTTGCCAGACGGCAGCGGGGACGAAGTGCGCAACGAGACACAGGCCGCCATTGCGGCGGTGCTGAATGGTGAGCGTTATGTGGATATGGCGCCTGCCGGACCGATCATCCGGCGCATCCAGCATGAAATGGCGCGCGCAGCAGATCTGGTCTCACATTCGTATGGCAAAGAGCCTAGACGGCATGTCAGGATTTTTAGAGATTAGATAATTAGAGAATAGAGAATAGAAAAACCGCTCTTTACTCTACTCTCTATTGACCTAATCTCTACTCTCTTTTACTTACCATGTTCATCACCCTCGAAGGCCCTGAAGGCTCCGGCAAGACCTCGCATATCAAACCGCTTGCCGAATGGCTGCAGGGCCTTGGCCGGCGTGTCTATACTACGCGCGAACCGGGTGGCACCGAAATTGGCGACCAGATCCGCGAAGTACTGGTTAACTTGAAAAACCAGGAAATGCACCCGCGCACCGAACTGCTACTTTTTCAGGCTGCGCGCGCCCAGATCGTGGAGCAGGTGCTCAAGCCGCGCCTGGCAGCCGGAGAAATTGTGCTCTGCGACCGATATTTTGACTCAACCCTGGCTTACCAAGGCTATGGGCACAATCTCTTCAGCCTCAAAGAAATCCGCAGCCTGATCCGCTTCGCCACGGGTGGCCTGGTTCCGGATCTGACCATTCTGCTCGATATCGATGTGGAACTCGGCTTGAAGCGTAAAGGCAAAACGGACGAATGGAACCGCTTGGATGCTTACACTCTCGACTTCCACAAACGCGTCCATGCCGGGTATCAGGAACTGGCGAAGGCTGAACCGCAGCGCTGGCGCGTGGTGGATGCAGGTCAGAGCTGGGAGCAGGTGCAAAAAGATTTAAGAAAAGTAATCACTGAAGAATCGGATTAAAAACACGCGCTCATAGTCATATTCTTCTTGCCTTTTCACTAATGGAAAGGCGTTTTTTATTTCCCCCTACCGAAGTCATATTGCCTTTATCGATAAACGGACTAAAATCAAGGCGACTAATTCACAAAGGAGAAAGAGAAAATGCGTAAGGCACGATGGATGATCGTTTTACCGCTTCTACTGCTGGCCGGCCTGGGTTGTGGTTTAATGTCCGGGATTCAGCAGATACAGAATGCTGCCACACAGCTTCCCGGTATGCTTACCTCTGCGCCGACCGTGCTGGGTCCGCTCGAGACCGCCGCCGCAGAGTACACACCCGAAAGCGACTCGACGCCTTCCGGAGATGGGCTGGGGATTCCGTTCAGCAGGCCCGAGGCCGTGCTTAAGCTGACACAGGAGTTTAACTTCGAATCGAGCACTGTCGATGGCCAGCCTGCTGTGATTGCCACGCTGACCGCTACCGGCGAGAGTACCTTCCCGCATATGAAAGGCTTCACTGCCCAGTTCATTGGCGATCCCAAGAACCTGAGCCGCATCGTGGTCACAGCCCCCAGCGGCGACGAGACGGTTATGGCAGAAGCTTCCGGTCTGGCTACAATCGTGATTAGTTCCAGCCTGCCTGCAGATGCAAAGTTCGAATTCCTCACCTGGCTTTCATCGAACTATACGACTATAGAGTCTTCCGGCGAGCAGCAGACGGTCATTAAGAATATTCAATTTACGATGAAGGTCGAACAGGGACATTTTATTATCGAGCTTCAACCCGCCGGTCAATAAGAACGTTTGCCGGCTTTCAAACACCCTCATCCGAGGGTGTTTTTTTATCCCTTGTGCGCAGTATTCAAAAGCGATAGACTTGTGCTATTGATAAGTTTTTTGAGAAGGAGCGACTATGACTGTCGAATCTGAAACCGACCTGCAATATCTCAAAGCCATTGGGCACATTTGTGCCGGGGCGCTGCGTAATATGATCAAAGAGGCCCGCCCGGGCATTAGTACCCTCGAGCTGGACGAAATTGGCCGTGCCTTTCTCGAAAGCCAGGGCGCACGCTCGGCCCCGCAAGTAATGTACAATTTCCCCGGTGCAACCTGCATCAGTGTCTCGCCAGTCATCGCGCACGGCATCCCCGGAAAATATGTCCTGCAGGAGGGTGATCTGATCCACATCGACGTCTCTGCCGAACTGGATGGTTACTACGCCGACACCGGCGCCTCGTTAGTCGTCTCGAAACACTCCCCTGCGACCGATAAGCTGCTCGAAGCGACCAAAGCAGCGCTATGGAAAGCATTGCGAGCGGCTACAGCCGGACGCCGGCTGAACGAGATCGGCCGCAGTGTGCAGATCGAAGCCCGCAAACGCGGCTACAATACGATTGTCGATCTCACCGGTCACGGGATCGGGCGAAAACTCCACGAAGCGCCATCCGAGATCCTGAATTTCTATAATCCGCGCGATAAACGTATTTTGAACGACGGGTTGGTACTCGCAATCGAGCCTTTCCTGACCACCGGCATCGGGCACGTTGTCGAAGAACCTGACGGCTGGTCGCTGCGTACGGTGGACCGCAGCAGGGCCGCCCAGTTCGAGCACACAATTGTGGTGACAGGTGGGGAGCCGATCATCCTGACAATGTAAACACTTTCCCATGCCAGCCTTCGCCGGGGGAACGAACAAATATGCAATTAAGATAATCCTTGACAAATATTTCGTTTGGTATATAGTTAAGCTAACTTAAATAATTAGCTGGCTTAACTATGACAAGCTCTCTCCAAATAAAAACAGCTCTACGTCGCTGGATGGAAGTTACCTTCGCGCGTTCTATGCATGACTGGATGCATTACGTCAAGAGTAGCGGATTTTCGATGCCGCAGTTCCGTCTGCTAATGCAGTTGTACTATCAGGGCACATCTTGCGGCATTTCGCAGATTAGTGACGATATGTCCATCACCAGTGCAGCAGCCAGCCAGCTGGTGGATAAAATGGTACAAAGCGGCCTGCTCGATCGCGCTGAAGATCCCAATGACCGACGCGCCAAGATGGTTACCATTTCAGAAAAGGGCCGCGAGTTTGTCAAAAGCGGCATTGAACAACGCTATTTGTGGGTGAATGGCCTGGCTGAAACATTCAACGAAGAGGAGCGCCGGACCATCGCGCAAGCGCTGACCGTATTGACAGACAAGGCCCTTTCGATGCAGGATCGTACGGGGCAATAAGCCAAGAGCCGCCTGCTGCTTTATTTTTTTCTTTCCTTCATCTCTTCACATTCAATTCACAATCATCCCATATACTCTTTGAGATCTAATTAATAGCCAAGAATACCCAAGAAAGGATTTCCCTGTGCAAGTTTCTCAATCCATGTCTCGCAGAATGCCGCGCCAGGCGGCCATCCCCCGCGGCACAATGGGGCGGGCGGCCCGTTACCTGTTCCGTTATGGATATCATGCCGCACTACCTTATCTATTCCTGTTGATCGCCACCCTGGCGCAACTGGCCGTGCCGCGCCTGGTACGTAACATTATTGACGCCGTAACAAGCGGCGTGATTGCAACCCAGGTATTGGATGGGCTTAACAAAATTCCCGCCGCCTTCATGTCGCAGGCGCTGCCCAAGATTTTGGAGTTCCTGAAATATCCCGCCTCATGGACTCAGAACCAACTTGTTACACAGTTAACGGCCGACAAAACCAACGCGCCTACACTGCTCGTCCAGGCCGGTCTGACTATTGTGGCCTTCGCGGTTGTGCGCGGTGTATTTTCTTTCCTGCAAGCTTACTGGGCAGAAAAGAATTCACAGTCCGTGGCTTTTGACATGCGTAACGAGTTATATTCTAAAATCCAGCGCCTGTCTTTCTCTTATCATGACCAGAATCAGACCGGCCAGTTGATGATCCGCGCCACAGACGATGTGGAAAAAGTGCGCCTGTTTATCGGCCAGGGCTTGCTCCAACTGGTTGGCGCGGTCGTCCTGCTTTCAGCAACGCTGATCATCATTTTCGCAACAAATGCCAGCCTGGCACTTGCCACAATCTGGATCCTGCCGGTGGCACTGATCTTGTTCATGGTTTTTGGCGGTATCAGCCAGCCGCTCTTTGCCAAAGTGCAGCAGAAACTCTCTGCGCTGAATACCATTCTGCAAGAGAATCTGGCCGGTATCAAGGTGGTCAAAGCCTTCACACGCGAGGCCAGTGAGGAGGTCAAATTCAAGGCTGCGGCCGATAATTTGATGAGCCAATCGCTCATAATTGCGCGCGTGTTCACCTTCCTGTTCCCCCTGATCTTTCTGGTTGCCAACCTGGGCCAGGCCACCACGCTTTACGTCGGCGGCCAGCAAATTATCCACGGCACACTGACGCTGGGCGAATGGCAGGAGTTCAGCCTGTACCTGATTTACTTATTCTTCCCGATTGCGCAACTTGGCTTTATTATCACCCAGTTTGGCCAGGCAGCCGCCTCGGCCGGGCGCATTTTCGAAATCCTGGACGCGAAATCTGACGTGGTCGACAAACCCGGTGCGATTGTTCTACCGCAAGTGGATGGAAACATCAACTTCGAAAATGTCACCTTTCGCTATTTCGGCGGGAGCGACCCTGTGCTGGATAAGGTGAGCTTTGAAGCCAAACCCGGCCAGACGATTGCCCTGTTGGGCGCTACCGGCTCTGGGAAGACCACCATCATCAACCTCCTGCCACGTTTCTACGACCCAACCGAGGGTCGCATCACCATTGACGGACACGACATCCGCGATGTAACGCTCGAATCCCTCCGCGCCCAGATCGGCGTCGTGCTGCAGGAAACGAATCTCTTCTCGGGCAATATCCGCGAGAACATTGCTTTCGGCAAGCCTGAAGCCACCCTGGATGAAATTACTGCCGCGGCCAAGGCTGCGGCAGCGCACGACTTCATTATGTCATTCCCCGAGGGTTATGATACATCCGTCGGCGAGCGCGGTACCACGCTTTCGGGTGGCCAGAAGCAGCGCATCGCCATCGCTCGTGCCCTGCTGCTTAATCCGCGCATCTTGATCCTGGACGACTCAACCTCCAGCGTGGATTTGCAAACCGAGGCACAGATCCAGACAGCCCTGGATAAACTGATGCAGGGCCGCACATCCTTTGTCATCGCTCAGCGCATTAGCACGGTAATCAATGCCGACCAGATCCTGGTGCTCGACAAGGGCAGGATTGTGGCGCGTGGCAAACATGCCGAACTGCTGGAAGAAAACGAAATCTACGCCGAAATCTATACCTCGCAACTGGTCGGCGATGAAAAAAGCACTCAAGTAGACAAGTAAACAGGGAAAGCCCCTGTGCGTATACTTACTGAAAATTTGCTACTTGCCTTCTTCTTTACCTGATAGGAGAATTCATTATGATGGGTGGACCGGGCGGAGCCCGTGGTCTTTTAGACCGAGATGTATTAAAACCCCAGAGCACAGGCATAACGCTTGCGCGGCTGGCTCAGCATTTCAAGCCCTTCTGGTTTGCGATGCTGGCGGCAGCTGTTTTTGTTGTACTTTCCACCTGGGCGCAAGTTACAACCCCGGAACTGACCGGCGAGCTCGTGGATTGCTACCTCGCGCCGGCGGCGGCCAGCAGCTTTGCAAGTTTCCCCGGCGCACCACAGGCTGAGAGCGCCTCGCAGTCGAATTGCTGGCTGGCGCAGGACCGGGAGCCGCAGAACCCAACCCAGGTGATCATTAAGAACGCCTTTCAGGTTGGCGGATTCCCGCTCCCGACTGCGGACGTAGCCACGATGACTCAGGACGACCGCAGCGCGGGCCTCGGGCGCATGGTCGCTCTCATGATCGTGCTCTTCGTGGCCGGCTCTCTTTTAACCGGCATGACCTTCTTCTCGATGACCTGGTCCGGCCAGCACGTTCTGCGCGCCCTGCGTGTGGAAGTTTTTGAACACCTGCACAGACTGCCGATCGGTTATTATGCCGAGCATGAGGCCGGAGACCTGATGAGCCGCATCACCAACGATACCAGCACCATCGAACAGGCCATCAGCTTCGCGCTCGTCAATGTGGCGGGCGGCGTCTTGCTCCTGGGCTGGATCGCTTACAACATGCTGACCAAGAACCTGCCATTTGCCCTGCTGAGCATGGCAGTGGCACCCTTAATGCTCATTACCACGCTGTATTTCTCCGACCAGGCCCGCAGGGCCTTCCGTAAGACACGTGTAGAGATGGGCTCGGTCAATGCCAATTTGCAAGAAAGTATTTCAGCAGTGCGCGAGGCCCAGGCTTTTAACCGTGCCGAGGAGAACATCGAAAACTTCCGTGTGACCAACGCAGCCAACCGCGACGCGAATGTACGCGCCATTGCTTTCACTTCGGCCCTGGCGCCGGCATTGGAAGCACTCGGCTACCTGGCACTGGCCATTGTGACCTGCACTGGCGGCCTGGCCTTACTTAACGGCGCTGACTTGTTCGGCACAGCCGTTTCGCTGGGCCTGGTCTTCACGTTTCTGAGTTATGTGCAGCGTTTCAACATGCCTATCCAGCAAATCGCAGTGCTGTGGAGTAATATCCAGAGTGCCATCGCTGGCGCGGAGCGCATTTTCAACCTGCTCGATGTGAAGCCCGCCATCGTTGACGCACAAGACGCCAAACGGATGACCGATATCAAAGGCAGAGTCGAGTTCAAGAATGTGACTGCTGAATATAAACAAGGGGAACCTGTTTTGAAAGGTGTGAATTTCGTCGCCGAACCTGGCCAGACCATTGCTCTCGTAGGGCCCACCGGTGCAGGCAAAACCACGATCATCAACCTGATCCCGCGTTTCTATGACGTGACTGCCGGTTCTGTTCTGATCGATGGCACGGATGTACGCAACGTGACCGCCGAAAGCCTGCGCAAGCAGATCGGCGTTGTACTGCAGGATACTTTCCTGTTCAGCACTACCGTGATGGAAAACATCCGTTTTGGCAGGCCGGCTGCCAGCGATAAGGAAGTGCTTGCCGCCGCTCAACTGGCGCATGCTGACACGTTCATCGAGCGCCTGCCCGAAAAATATGAGACCGTGCTCGGCGAACGCGGCTCAGGCCTGAGCCAGGGACAGCGCCAATTGCTCGCTATTGCCCGCGCTGCGCTGGCCGACCCGCGCATCCTGATCCTGGATGAAGCCACCTCCAGCGTCGACACGCGCACCGAACGCCTGATTCAGAAGGCCTTGGAGAAACTGCTCAAGGACCGCACCAGCTTCGTCGTCGCCCACCGCTTGAGCACCATCCGCAACGCCGATGTGATCCTGGTGATTAAAGACGGTGAGATTGTCGAACGCGGCAGGCACGACGAACTGCTCAACAAGAAGGGTTTCTACTACGACCTATACATGAGTCAGTTCAAAAAGCAGGAAGAAATCGAAGTGGTGACTGTAAAGTAAAATAAACAAATTCCTGATCCATCTCCGTTTGGAGATGGATTTTTTTGCTTTTGCCTAAAACATTACTTTACAGGTAAAATTGCCCACGTGACCCAAGAATCTACAAATAGAGTTCCCGAGCTGGATGGCGTACGTGGCCTGGCAATTTTAATGGTAATGTCGTTCCACATCTTCCCCCTGGCCATTACCCTGACAAAAAACACATTTCTAAACTTGCTCACCCAATCGGTGAGTATGGGCTGGATGGGTGTTGATATTTTTTTTGTCCTGTCCGGGTTTTTGATTACGACCATCTTGCTAAATACGCGTAATGGCCCACATTACTTTAAAAATTTCTATGCACGCCGAATCTTGCGGATCTTCCCACTTTATTTTCTGATCATAGGAGGTATATTTCTCCTTCTTCCTGTGCTTAGCCCGAACATGGCCTCTATTGAGCAGGCCTCTTGGCCCTATTTTATGCTCTATCTCCAAAACTGGTTAGTTATTCCCTCATTAAAACTGGGTTCGTATTCTCCATTCGTGGGCCCATCCTGGTCGCTGGCCATTGAAGAGCAATTCTATCTTGTCTGGCCAAGTCTGGTACTTTTCTTATCTCGCCGTAAACTGGTTTTCTTCAGTATAGCCATTGTGATCCTTTCCCTTGCAGTGCGTTTGATTTTGGTACAATTCGCTCACGATTGGAAATATTTACAACATTTTTTATACTATGGCAGCTTCACTCGCTTTGACGGATTTTCCGTTGGCGCATTAATCGCTATTGGATTTCAATCTGAGCAATGGAAAGGGATTTTGTCTCGTGTTGCCTGGCCGGTGTTAATAATCACCCTGGCTGGAATGATTGCGATTGTTATCGGTAATAGTAATGTTTCGCCGCTTGAAAAAAACTACTACCTTAATACCTGGGGATATAGTTTAATTGCGTTGGCATCCGGCGCGTTAGTGCTGGTTGTCACCACAGGCTCGAAACACACCATCCTCCCAAGCTTTTTTCGCAATTCGATTCTGGTTTTTTTCGGCAAGTATAGTTATGCTATGTACCTTATTCATTTGCCAATTGCGATTATTGTATTTGATCACACGGAACATTTTCATCGTGACAGTATTAAAGCCTGGTTGATTTTCGTCAGCCTGGTTTTCGCGTTGATAATTTTGGGATCGCTCCTGACCTGGCATTTGCTGGAAAAACAAATGCTTAAACTTAAAAAATACTTCGAATATCAGAGCGTTGAAGCCTGAGATGTGCCTGAAACGGATATGGAATGCAACAATTTGACAGAATGCAAGCCTTTCTCGATGCGTACCCTGCTTACGGATCAACGCATGCAATTGACGACTTGCGCGCCACGGACTACACCCGCCTTGACCGCGCCAGGCACGTATATCTCGATTACACCGGCGCGGGGATTTACGCTCAGTCACAGATAAATAAACATCAGCAGTTGCTGCTCGAAAACATATACGGCAATCCGCATTCAAGCAACCCAACCTCGATTATTGCAACGCAACTGGTCGAGTCGGCGCGCGCCTATGTGCTGAAATATTTCAATGCCTCACCAGATGAATATGACGTAATCTTCACGGCCAACGCCAGTGGAGCGCTCAAACTCGTTGGGGAATCATATCCGTTTGTGCCTGATAGCCAGTATCTTCTGACTTTCGACAACCACAACTCGGTTAACGGCATCCGCGAGTTTGCGCATGCCAAAGACGCACGAGTGACATATATCCCGGTGGCTTTACCGGATATGCGCGTGGTCGAGTTGCAGCTGGAAGATGCCTGGGGAAAGGCTGATCGTAAGTGCAACAACTTGTTCGCTTACCCGGCACAGTCGAATTTCTCGGCGGTGCAGCACCCACTGGAATGGATCGAGCATGCCCACGCCAAAGGCTGGGATGTGCTGCTCGACGCCGCTGCTTTCGTCCCGTCGAACCGGCTGGACCTGTCTGTATGGAAACCCGACTTCGTGCCGGTCTCGTTCTATAAGATTTTCGGCTATCCCAGCGGAGTAGGCGCCCTGGTCGCCCGTCGCAAAGCACTGGCCAAATTACAACGGCCATGGTTTGCGGGGGGCACGATCACGGTTGCTTCCGTCCAGGGTGATAAATACTACCTGGCAGATGGGCACACCGCCTTCGAGGACGGTACCCTCGATTATCTGAATATTCCCGCGATCGAGATCGGGCTGAAACATATCGAAGCCATCGGCATCGACGTAATCCACGAGCGGGTGCGCTGCCTCGCCGGCTGGCTGCTCGACAACCTGACTGCCATGAAGCATTCGACAGGTGTGCCGCTGGTGCGCCTGTATGGGCCTACCACAATGGAGAAGCGCGGCGGCGGACTGAGCATGAACTTCTTCAATACACACGGCCAAGCCATAGACCACCGCGCCATTGAAGACGAAGCCAATAAGTCCAATATTTCACTGCGCACGGGCTGCTTCTGCAACCCTGGCGCAGGCGAACTGGCTCTGGGCATTTCGCGCATTGAACTGGCAGTGTGCTTCTCGCAGCCGCTGCACGAGCAGCGCCTGTCGATCGACGATTTCCGCCTGTGCATCGACGGGAAGTCCAGCGGCGCTGTGCGTGTTTCGGTAGGCATGGTCACGAATTTCAATGACGTGCAGGCGTTCTTGAATTTCACAAAAAACATGCTTGGGTAACAAAACGAGAGAAAAATATGCACTTCCTGCAAATGAGCATATAATTTATCGAACCAGTTCCAGTGGAGGTAAAAAGTGACAGAAACCATTTTCATCTCAGGTGCAGGCAAGGGCCTGGGTTTTGCGCTCAGCAGCCGCTTTCTGCACGCCGGCTTCCGCGTCTTTGCCGGGGAATATCAGGCCTCATCCGATCTTGCAACCCTGAGTAAAGAATTCCCGGCAACTTTAACGGTTATCCCGCTGGACGTGAGCGAGATGGACTCGATCCGTGAGGCCGTTAAACATGTGTTGCAACAAGTCCCTGCGCTGGATATCTTACTTAACAACGCGGGCATCCATATCGAAAAAGAAGGCAGGACATTGGAAGAGCTCGATTTCACCAACCAGCATTTGGAACAAACAATGGCTGTGAACGCCTTCGGCCCGCTGCGTATGGTCCAGCAATTCCATCCATTGCTTAGAGAGGGCGGGCGCAAATTAATACTCAACATCTCTTCGGAAGCAGGCAGCATCACCAACTGCCGACGGGAGAAAGAGTTTGCTTACTGCATGTCCAAGTCCGCGCTGAATATGGGCTCGAAGCTGATGCAAAATTATCTTGGTCGGCAGGGCTTCAAAGTGTTGGCTATCCAGCCGGGCTGGATGCGCACAGACATGGGCGGACCACAGGCGGAGATCACCCCGGAGCATTCCGCCGAGGGCATCTTCAAGCTGGCCCTGAAAGACTGGGCGCCAGACGACCCCATTTATCTGGATTATGAGGGGCTGCCCCTGCCCTGGTGAAACGATGACAAAAAAACGCGCTTTAATCCTGCTTGGTGGCATGTGGCATGACTTCGATGGCTTTGCCCGCAACGTGCTTCCCATGTTGGAAGAATCAGGCTGGCAGGCAGAAGCCAGCTACGACCTGGACCATCTCACCCGCCTCGATGGTGAGAGCTGCGACCTGGTGCTCAACTACACCTGCTTCTCGAAACACACCGATGGGTTGGATAACTCCGGCCCGGAAAAGATGAGCGACGCTCAGATCGACGGTCTGACGAGATGGGTGCGGGGCGGCGGCGCCTTCCTGTCTGCACATTCTGCGAGCGTGCGCGGCGAAACCGGCCCGGGATTGAGTGAACTGACCGGCGGCTTTTTCGTCGAACACCCGCCGGCCTTTGTGTTTACCGTTTACCCTGTATATCGGCCGCATCCGATTATCAACGGGATCGAGGCTTTCGCTGTATTCGACGAGATGTATATTGAACAGTGTGACCCCTCGGTGGATGTGCATATGCTAACCGTAGACCGTGGAGTAGCCTACCCGCTGGTCTGGAGCAAACCCGAAGGCCGTGGACGGGTGGCACACGTTGCGCTGGGCCATTCCGCCGCCGTCTGGGAACTTGAGCCATACCGGCGACTGATGTTGCAGACAGTTGCCTGGTTATCGCATCAAGAAATACAAACAGCTTTATGAACGGGATAACCCGCGCCAACATCAAGCCCGGCCTGGAAGTCTTGATCGTGCTGAAGAAAGATCAGGCCACAGGGAAACTCACCAAAGGCATTGTCAAGGAAATTTTGACCAGCTCGCCCACACACCCGCACGGCATTAAAGTCCGCCTACAGAGTGGTGAAGTCGGGCGAGTGAAAGAGATCGTGAGTTAATAAAGGTATGGATTCCCAATATTATATCTTTCTGAGGCAGCATTCTTTCTATATTAATTTCATCGCGACCCATTTTTCGGAGGCCCGATGAAAAACGGGCGCAACTTATTCAGGATACTATTGCTGTTGGGTATGATGCTGGCCTGTAATTTTCCAACGGGCTTACGGGAAACGCCAATAACAGCAGAAAATGAATCAGCCACACCACAGCTGACGACTGAACCAATAACCACGCCAACCCCCTCCTTGCCGGCCAGCCAACCACCCATCGGTGTTTTTACACTGGCGGTACTGGTAGACCTGAATTCAGAACCCGTCAGACGCGAGCAGGCACAGGTAGTGGTGGGCGAAGCCAGTCAGATTTTTTACAGGTTGACGAAATTCACACTCGAAATGGTGGATTTCCGCGAGGTTTCCGGTGCAGTGAAGATGGATGATATTTTACAAAAATATCTCTCCGACCCGGCGGCCGTGCGCTCGGACGGTATCATTATCTTTTCTTATGGTGATGACGAGACAGCAAAACTCTATGGCGGATACGCCTTCGCTTACCCAGGGCCGGGCGGCTTTAAGAGCCGCTTTGTCTCATCATATGCCAACCCGAACAGTATCTACGTGAGTGTCATCCATTTTGGGCATCGCTATGCCGCCTGTGGCTACGGAGGCTCTGAAACGCCTGTTAGTTCGGTCTCGATCGACGGGGAATGTAGAGGCCAACCGGGTATTGCCTGCACGGAAAAATATGGCTACCAGATGTGCAGCCTTGCAGTAAATGATTTGGCTGCCAGCACCCCTACTTATTTTACGTCATCTTCATTTGTACATGAAATCATGCATCCCTTTGGGAAGCTGGGCATAAAAGACCATTATTGGACAGCCGAATGCACTGAAATAATGAAAAGTGGGTTGAGCAAACGACCTTATAACGATGTATTCTTTGACTCGGCCGAGTCGGAGCAATATGTGAATATGTGTCCGTATGTTTTCGATAATTTTGTCAATTCATACCGACCTTGAGTTTATCCTCAGCATCTAAAGATAGAAACGAGAATGGAGACCAGAAGAAAACCGGTCTCCATTCTCGCTACTCATACATACTCTATGTTGGCCAGTCAAAAGAGAAGGCTTAATTTACCAAGTGTCTTGATGACCTGTAGATCGCATATTGCAGGTTCTCAACGATCGTTCAGTCCAGCTTGCCCGTCACCATTGCCATTTTTAATTCGCCAATTGCTTTCGTAATCTGAATATCACGCGGACAGGCCTCGGTGCAGTTGCCCACAGTATGACAGCGGGTAACACCGTTCGGTTCGCTCAAAATATTGAGGCGCTCGGAGGCAGCTTCATCACGGCTGTCGAAGATAAAACGATGAGCTGTAACTAGCGCAGCCGGGCCTAGATAATCACCGCTACCCCAGAAAGATGGGCAAGACGTCGTACAGGCCGCACATAGGATGCACTTGGTCGTATCGTCGAAGCGTTCGCGCTGCTGCTGTGTCTGCAAGCGCTCCTTGCCGTCAGCGGGAAGCGGGCTTTCGTTGACGAAGTAAGGCATAACCTTTTTGTAATTATCAAAAAACGGTTTCATGTCCACAATCATGTCTTTGATGACTTTCAAACCCATAATCGGCTCTACTGTGATTTTATCGCCCAAGTCGCGAACCAGGGTTTTACAGGCCAGGTGGTTGCGGCCATTAATACGCATGGCGTCGGAGCCGCAGACGCCATGTGCGCAGGAACGGCGGAAGGAAAGCGAGCCGTCATCGTGGCCCTTGACGCGTTCCAGAAGGTCGAGCACACGCTCGGTGGGATCAGCCTCCAGGGTATAGGTCTCGTAATGCCACTTCTTGTCGACCTCAGGGTTGAAACGGAAAACTTTGAGTGTTACCTGCATAATGGCTTTCCTTTCTACCTAATAAACCCGTTCTTTTGGCTGATACTGGGTAATAACAACCGGCTTGTAACCAATTTCCAGCTTGCCGTCCTTGTTCCAGATTAGCGTGTGTTTAAGCCAGTTGACGTCATCACGTTTGGGGAAATCTTCGCGGGCGTGCCCGCCGCGGCTTTCCCGACGGTTAAGGGCGCTGGTGGCGATCACCTCGGCCAGATCCAGCATGTTGCCCAGTTCCCAAGCATTGAGCAATTCAGTATTAAAAATTTTCCCGGTATCACCGAGCTTGATGCGCTTGAAACGTTGTTTGAGTTCGGCGATCTTCTCGATGGCACTTTTCATACCCGCCTCGCTACGGAAGATACCAACGTCATCGTACATGACTTTCTTCATTTCCGTGCCGATGTCGAAGGCGTTTTCCTTGCCATCCCCATTGCGCAGCGCATCGAACTGCCGGCGCGAAAATTCGGTCGGGTCGGCGGGCAGGTCTACAAAATTGGCGTTCTGGGCGTACCCAGCAGCGCTCAGGCCGGCATGTTTGCCGAAGACCACAATGTCGAGCAGGGAATTCGTCCCCAGGCGGTTGGCGCCGTGGACGGAGACACAGGCTGCCTCTCCCGCCGCAAACAGACCGGGGAAGACCGTGCCCCTGTCATCCACGACCACTTGACCAAGTTTATTGGTAGGGATACCGCCCATGGCATAATGTGCCGTAGGCTGGATAGGCATCGGCTGGGTGAGCGGATCTACACCCAGATAGACGCGGCAGAAATCGACAATATCCGGCAGCTTGTGCAGGATTTCCGCAGCGGTAATATTATAAGGGGAGCCATCGGGCTTAGTGCGCCCATCGATGGCAGCAAACTTGTTTACAGTTTCAGGGCGGACGTCAAGATAAACATAATTCGAACCGTTGATGCCGTTGCCCTCGCGGATTTCCAGGGAAATGGCGCGGCTGACCACATCGCGTGAAGCCAGATCTTTGACATGCGGGGCATATTTCTCCATGAAGCGCTCGCCCTTGCCATTGATCAGGATGCCGCCTTCGCCGCGCACTCCCTCGGTAATCAGAATCCCGAGTTTATAAATGCCAGTGGGGTGGATTTGGAAGAATTCCATATCTTCGAGCGGAATGCCACGCCGGAAGGCAATCGCCGCGCCGTCGCCGGTGTAAGCATAAGCATTGGAGGTAATCTCCCAAATACGACCATATCCGCCGGTGGCGATGATGATCGATTTAGCATGAAAGGTGTGTAATTCGCCGGTGGCCAGTTCCACGGCAATAGCTCCGGCAGCTTTGCCGTCCACAATCAGCAAATCGAGCACCTGGAATTCGTCGTAGAAATTGACATTATTTTTCAGGCATTGCTGGTAGAGGGTCTGCAAAATCATATGGCCGGTGCGGTCGGCAGCGTGACAGGCGCGGCGTACCGGTTTGCCGGTCACGTTATTGGTATGGCCGCCGAACTGGCGCTGGGAAATACGTCCCTCCGGAGTGCGGTCGAAAGGCAGGCCCATGTGCTCGAGCTCGAGCACGGCCTGGATGGCTTCATTGCACATGAACTCGATGGCATCCTGGTCGCCGAGGTAATCTGAACCTTTGACCGAATCGTAAATATGCCATTCGGGGCGGTCTTCTTCGCTATTCCCAAACGCGGCGCTGATGCCGCCCTGGGCCGCGCCGGTATGTGAGCGTGTGGGATAGAGCTTACTGATCACAGCTGTCTTGGCGCTCTTGGAGGCATACAGCCCGGCCATCAGGCCCGCACCGCCGGCACCAATGACCAGTACTTCGAATTGGTGAGTATTCATGCTTGGCGTCCTATCCTATGAAATCCAGATGACGTAAATAGCAATGGCGTTGGCAACCAGAAAGAGTATGATACCTGCCGCGTGCCGGATTCCGTGCCTCCAAAAATGACCTGTCAAATAATCGTCCAATATTTCAATGATGCCATGCACACCATGCACAGAGACAACCAATACAAATGCCATAACCATCAATTTTGTGAGCAGGCTGATCCACGGCATATTGCTCAATGGATTGGCGGCGGTGTTGGGGAAGAAGGCCCAGCGCAGAACATCCGCCAGATTTGCGCCCGTTTGAACACTGACGATCAACGCGCCGATTAGGCCAGCAATGGTCAAGCCGTAGATTGCCAGCGCGGAGAGGCGCGCAGAGAACCACATGACCATTTCAAAGTTTAAACTACGTTTCGATAAAGATAATGTTCTCGGTTTGACGCTTGCCATTTAGCCTCCCAATGCGATGCGAATAACAACGAAGACGGCAAAGCCGTAAAGGGGTAGGAAGACTCCCCATTCCACCCAGATGGCCTGGCGCTGGTATGGGATCAGCCTTGGCCACAGGTCAAAGATGGTGATGCGCAGGCCGTTAATCGCGTGGAACAATGCACAGAAAAGAATAACGATCTGGAAAAGCCAATTTTCATAAATGGCGTTGACAAAAGTCACGCCCAACAATGCCAGGATGTAAGTGATAAAAAAGATGAATAAACCCAGCCCGCCGATGCGATGCAGTAAAAAAGCATACTGCCCCTGGCCTTTGTATTGCACGTAACCGGACAAGGTCGTTTTGATGTTTTCAAGCATTTCGCCTCCTTGCAATCATTGAATAATGACAATGGAAAATGCCAAATTTATTTTAACACAATCAGGGGCGACGTATACGTCGCCCCTGATGAGAAATCAGGTGATTTTTGTTAACCCATATGCTTGATAATCGCATCACCGAACTCAGAGCATTTGACCTCGGTCGAATCGTCCATTGAGCGGGCGAAATCGTAAGTGACAGTCTTGGCAGCGATCGCCCCATCTACGCCCTTGATAATCAGGTCGGCGGCTTCGGTCCAGCCCATGTAGCGCAGCATCATCTCGCCCGAAAGAATGACCGAACCGGGATTGACCTTATCCAGGTCAGCGTACTTCGGTGCAGTACCGTGCGTAGCCTCGAATATGGCGTGCCCAGACTGGTAGTTGATATTCGCGCCCGGGGCGATACCGATACCACCCACTTGTGCTGCCAGTGCATCCGATAGATAATCGCCATTCAAGTTCATCGTAGCAATCACATCATAATCCTGTGGGCGCACGAGCACGAATTGGAGCGTTACGTCAGCAATCGAATCCTTGATCAGCAGTTTGGACTTCCACTTGCCCTCACCATGAGTGGGCCATAGTGCCAGCCCTTCTTCCACTTCCTTCTTGATTTCATTCTGCTGCTCCGGCGACATCATGTTGAAGCCAGGGTCTACCACTTTGGCATTGCCTTCAACCGCCAGGTCCGGATTTTTTTCCTTGTTCGCAAGGATCCAGGTCTCGCGCTCGGTAACGATTTCGTTGCGGAATTCACGCTTGGCCAACGCGTAACCCCAATCTTTGAATGCGCCTTCGGTGAACTTCATGATATTGCCCTTGTGAACCAGATTCACCGATTTGCGTTTGTTCAAAAGCGCCCATTTGATCGCATCACGGATCAGGCGTTCGGTGCCTTCCCGGGAGACCGGCTTGAAGCCAATCCCGCTGGTCTCGGGAAAGCGCATCTTGGCATATTCCTTGGGGAAGTTATCCTTGAATAATTGCTTGAATTTCCGGTTATCTTCCGTGCCGTCGGCAAATTCGATGCCGGCGTAGATGTCCTCAGTGTTTTCACGGAAGATGACCATATTCACGTATTCCGGGTGTTTCACCGGCGAAGGCACGCCTTTGAAATAGCGCACCGGGCGCTGGCATACGTACAGGTCGAGCTGTTTGCGCAGCGCCACGTTCAGCGAGCGGATACCGCCGCCGATCGGGGTGGTCAGCGGCCCCTTGATGCCGACCAGGAACTCGCTGAAGGCCTCGACGGTTTCATCCGGCAACCAGTTCTGGAACTGCAGGAAGGATTTCTCTCCGGCATAGACTTCCATCCAGTGGATCTTGCGCTTGCCCGTATAGGCCTTCTCAACTGCGGCATCGAACACACGCACCGATGCGCGCCAGATGTCGCGCCCGGTGCCATCGCCTTCGATGAACGGAATAATCGGGTTGCTGGGCACGTCCAATTTTCCATCTTTAATGTCAATTTTTGCCCCAGCAGCCGGGACCTTAACCATCTTGTAGGTCATCTCTTTCTCCTTGGTGATTATTAAAATTTCTGGATGCATTATAACATTTCGTCTTTTATCCCCACAGTGATAATCAGGACGGCCGTTTATTTACTTTCGCTCGACGGTAATCCAAGTATTCTGGCCATCACTTGCTAGATCGATCCACCCGCTGGCGTCTGTGCGGATCAAATTGGCGTCTTTCAAGGCTGTGAGCAGTTCCGACGATGGCAAGCCATCAGGGTCGCCCGCTGCAACGCTGAGGATTACAACATCCGCTTTTAAAGTTGTCAGCCATTCAGGCGGGTTGGCCGGGGCATAGCCGCTTTGAGCCAGCAGCACAGCTGTGACTGGGATAAGATTTTTGCCATTTTTGAGCTTATTGAACATATCGAAATTGACGCCAATCGGCAGAATTACACGGAAGTTATTCCATTCGACAGAGAGGATCGCCCCACTCGAAGATACAGAGAGCACACGCAGTTTAGCGCCATCACCCAGATCGAGTTCATCGCCGGTTTGCGCTTCACGGAGGGGAACCGCGTGGCTGGTGAGCCATTCATCCAGTTTTTGAGAGGAGAACGAAGCCTGGTTATTGCCAGCCCAGAGCGCGCTGACAGGTTGGAAACGTTCCAATGTACGCGGCAGTGCAGCGACTTCATTTTCCTGTGTGGAAGCGACAACGAGGTAATCAAGTTTTCGGTTAAAGGGCGGCAGGCGGCGGCCAAGTTGGTCCGAAAGCTGTGAAGGGCTGAGCCCACCGTTAACCAACACGTGCTTTCCCCCCGGAGTTGTGACCAGCACGGCATCCGAGGAACCGACGTTCAGAAAAGTCACGTGTAGGCGGCCGTCGGGAATGTTCAGGACGGAACGCCACGTCAAAACGGTCAAAACCATCAGCACCGAGAGGCTTACGGCGGGCCTCAAGACGGCGCGGTATTTTGTTAAACGGGAACCGGCCAGGGTGAGTACGAGCAAAACGACATAGAACAGAATAACGAAAAGCAGGCTGAAATCGTCCAAGGGCATGAATGCGCCGGGGAGGCCGTTGAAGAATTCCACCATGCGGATGGTGTAAGCAGGGAAGGGCCATGCAACCCAGGCGACAGCCTGCCCAAGTGGAAAGTACAGACGGCTAAGTACGACGGCCAGACCGCCAAGTATCATCAATGGCGGCTGGGCCGGCAGAATGAATGGATTAGCGATCAGCGAGACAAGCGAGATGCGCTGGAAATGATAGGCAATAATCGGCAGAGTCGTAATCTGTGCAGCGAGCGTCAGCAGCACGTAGTCCGAGAGCGGACCGGTAATCTTTTCGATGGGTGCCGAGGGGAGCCACCGCAGAATAAACGCCGCGGCGGCATCTTGCATGGGCTGGGCGTACAAAACCAGGCCTAGGGTAGCCATAAAAGAAAGCTGGAAACCTACATCCCATAAGACAAGCGGATTGATGATCGCCATCACAAGAGCGACAAAAGCCAGAGTGTTGAGCGCCATGTTGCGACGGCCAAACTGGGCGGCAATGATCGAGAGCGTGCCCATGATCGCCGCGCGCACAACCGAAGCGCCTGCGCCAACCAGCAAAGTGTAAAAAATGACGCCCAAGATGGCAAGGATTGCTCCGTTACGCTTGCCGAAAAAGCGGCTGAACAGGGTTACGAAAATCCCGGCGATAATGGCGATATTAAAGCCCGAAATGGCAATGATATGCGCCGTGCCGGTATTCTTGAAAGCTTGTTGAAGTTCCGCAGGGATGTTGTTATCCTGGCCAAGCAGGATGCCCGCTAACAGGGATGCTTCTGGCTCGGGGAACAGCGCATAGACGCGCTTCAACAGGCTGTCCTTCACCTGATACATAAATGCGGTAAACGGGTCTTTCTGCCCCCCAAAGGGGATAAGCGTAACGCTATTTGTGCTTAAGATGGAGTGAATTCCCTGCATGGAGAGGTAATCGCGGTAGGAAAACTCCTCGTTCTCCGGCGGTGTTTTGATGAAACCCCGCACGCGTAATTGGTCACCGTAATGCAAGTCATATTCCTTTGTCAGGCGTACCAGCAACGTGCCGTGGACAGGGATATCGCCCTCGCCTGTATCAACCGCGTCTACTCTAATACGCAGGTTCATGTAAGTATCGCGGATATCAGGCGGCTCCGCCAGTGTCCCGGTCACATAAATTCTGCGAGGCACCTCGTTATAGTAGGAGATGAAGCCTGATGTAATTACCGGCTGCGATAACTGGTAACGCGCCGCTCCGAGTAATAGAAGGACTGGTAAAAGCAGGATGAGCAAGGGTGATTGGGAACGGACGCGTTTAACAATGATAATGATTAGCAATGCCAGGAATGCCAGCCCAAACCAAGCCCATACCGGCAAGACCAGCAGGCTGGCAAGCACAATGCCGCATAGGATAGCCAGCCCGATCCAGAACAGGGGCATGATGGTAAATTGTTCGCGCAGGGAATCTTTCACAGAGTGATTTTACAGCAAAAATGCCCTGGTTGAGGGCAGGATATAAGGTTCACAGGCTAACTGGCTTGTGTGTCTCATCTAGGAGCGGGCGAAACACTGGCCTGATGAACAAAGTTTATTGGTTCAATTTGATGGGCGAGTTATCAGGCCAATACAATGTAAAACTAAAAGCAGTAGCCGATATTTCGAACGCTACGAACTCTCCTGCAGGCAAAACTCCATTGGCCACCGGCCCACCCTGAGAACCATCATTTCCCATCACGTAAGCGCCACTACTGAGCATACTCCCAGGCTTTGCCGGTGAAGCTCCTGGCATGGTCTGCTCCAAATATAGGATCAGGATGTGGTGCCCTGGGCCAGCTGTCACCGTACAATAACCTACTACTAAGGGGTCACAATCTGGCGGTATGCGAGTCGCATGGTGAACAAGTGTAATCACATAGGTTCCCCAAACCGTATGGATTTCAGGTCCAACTACTACAATTTTCCTAGCGGGAAGGCGGGTTGGAGCAAGAGTCAATGTCAGAGTAGGCATCAGGGTTGGAGTGACCGTCGGACCTAATAGCTGCCCAAGCCCGCAGCCTGAAATCAATAAAGTCACCGCCAGGACACAAGACGCTATGATTCCTTGCTTTTGGTTCACTGGCCTAATCCTCTATCGGGACGCGCCGCAGTATTTTGAGTACGCCAGATCGCTTCGACAAAAGAGGAGTCCGATGTGGTCTTGAGTCAAAAACAAATTTCATGCTTCTGCATTTCCACTGTGTCTTTTCCGCTTCTACATCCTGGAACCAAAGTCAATCTAATTCTTCTATCGTTGGTTATTTCTTTTTACTGCCAGACATATTGTAAGCGACGGCGGCATGAATGAGATCCTTCAAGGCAGACTCGTCAATGTCGTCGCCTTCGCTGAAATCGATGGCGCGCGTGGCCTTCGCTTCAAGCCCGGCGTTGAAGAGACCTTTGGGGTCCTTCAGGGAAGCGCCTTTGAAAAAGTTAATTTTCATGTGGTCCTTGAAGGCACCAGCACTGCAAACGAGACCGTTCTGGGTCCATACGGCGGTATCCCACTTCCATTCTTCAGTGATATCTGGGGCAGCCTCAAGTACCAGTTTGCGGAGTCGGGCAAGCATTTTACCGCGCCAGTCAGCCAGATCTACGATCTGCTTGGTGATGAGTTCAGATGGGGTCATGCGATCTTGTTTGTCCATTCGTTTTATCCACTCCTTTAGACCACCACTACTGGGTATATGTTTTTATGATTCCTTCCCAATGATTACTTTTCAGGTTCCTGAGCTGGAGAATCTGGTTTCGGCGCAAAGCGGCTGGCGAGCTGGCTTAGCTGTGAAAAACTGATCGGTTTTAATAAAACGAGTTCCGGTTTGAATTGCAGGGCGTCTGCAAATGCTGCGTCAGCGGTGGCTACAATCACCCTGATATTCTTTAATCTATCGTCAGTGCGGATGTGCTTCAAGACTGCGTCCCCACTAATCCCCGGCATGTGCAGATCCAGGATGACGATAGCCGGTACGATTTCAGCCAAAAATTTCTTCCCCGCGGTGCCGTCAAAGACTGACTTAACGGAATAACCGGCTTTCTCCAAGGCGGAGGAAAAAATTGCGTTCAAGTCTTCGTTGTCTTCGATAATCAGTGCAATGGGCTTGAGTTCCATAATTATTGTCCTTTGAAGCTGCGATGGAAAGTATATCTCTGGAATTAGGATACTCGCTTTATCACCTTCTGTTTATTTCAAACAAGTTACCATCCTAACACCATATTCCTGAATCAGGCCAATTTCAACTGGAAGAAATACCAGGAAAATGAGTTGCGCCGGTTTCCCTGGATAAAGGTCCAAAGAATAGGTTTTCCCGTTTGCGCTGCCCCCTGGTTCGAGTCTGGTGAGTTTTCACCACCCTGTCAATATGCTGGCTGCGTGGGGGGAGGAAGTGTCTTTAGGAGTGCCGGTCCGCCGAAAATCAGGACGAGGCACAGAAGTATGATAATCGTCAAACTCGGAAGTAGGACAACGATGGTCGCCCTCCCGCCATTCAGCCGCTGGGCGGCCTGAATCGAGACAATATTCAACCAGAGTGTGTAGGAGGCAAGCAGGAATGTTAGACAATTCACCAGTGGAATAACCCCTAAAATTCCGGTGATTATGCTGACCGGAGCCGTGTAGGCCCCGATTAAATATACTGTGCGCGAAAAATTGCCGCTGCCGCCGAATAACCTGGCCAGCAGGCTGTAAATGGCAGCTTCCAGCATCAACGCCAGAACGCCGATGCCTGCACTAAAGGGCACACCCACGACCAAAATCACAGCCAAAATCGCGCTGATATTTGCCCCGCCTTTTTCATGCTCGAATTGGCTAAGTGTGGATATTAAAAAAGGGTTCATCAGGGAAACCAGGCCTGTCACCATTCCCGCCATAAACACCCACCAATACGCGCGTCCCGGTCTGGCCAGTGGGTCGCGCACAAGCTCAGTATAAGAATCAACGTTGGCCTGTGTAAGAGCTCTGAACCAGATGTCATACCATACGAACGGGCGCCCAGGATTCTCGTCGAGGCCTGTCAGGTGATGAGCTGCATTTACTGATTCGATCGCGCTGGTTGCCGAAGGGATTGCTGCCACCACGGCAGTGTAAGTACCCATGTCAACTGGCGAAGCGGTGGTCTGTTGAAAGGCTGCTGGAGCAGATGGTGATGACGTAGTTGGCTGCACTGCGGAAAGTTTTGCCTGTACTTTCTGAATGGCATCTATCACCTGCAGATTGCCCGGGTTGAACTTCAGGCACATCTCCAGCGCTGTAAGACGCATTTCCGCCGTTGGGCAGCTTTTCACATACCACGACCAGGCAGCCAGATCCCGCGGGTTGGCTTGTATGATTGACTGAAGAATAGGCTGCGCCTGCTCGGGCTGCCCGTCTTTGATGCGTTGGATAGCTTCATTCAAGTCGTCTTCTGGCATCAGCTTTCCCCTTAATTATTCATATTAGCTGAAGTTGCCTAACAGAAAGACCGGCGGCATGAAAGAAACTGAGCAGCAGGTCTGGCCGATGGCGTAAACGAGCAAAGCCACG
>WNFL01377005.1_pt1 | contig 96099 bp, 86 predicted proteins | sample 5400361 | NCBI WGS metagenome assembly WNFL01 (sample SAMN13153351, study PRJNA577476) | soil metagenome | isolation source: 40 cm soil on Douglas fir-dominated hillslope | place: USA:California | collected 2013-09-17
CCGGTATCCCGATTTCTGTTCGTCCATGATCCTACTCCTGTTCTGAATAGTGTACTGGATCTGGACATCATTTGTGTCTACTTTATCGGGGCAACCTCAGACCTACAATATTAATTGGTTGGGGAGTGCTTTCCCTCTCAACCATATCTGCCCCCTCTTTCTTTTCTATGTTTTTCCATCAACTTGCTAAGAGTCTCAGGCTTGTAATGTAAATCTCGCTCGATGGGTAAACCCATCGGCCCTTTCACCCCTTCGAGTTCTGAGAGAGAAAAGTACCCTAATTCGACCTCAAAGCCAGACACCAATCCAAAGAAAATATCCTCTCCATCAAATTCGCTGGCATACCAAGTCCAGTTGCTATCAGGGGTGAAGAACTTCACCAAGGCCTCCGCTTCAAGGCCTTTCTCCTCATTGGCGTAAAGTTTTGGGAGTTTATTTCGATTTTCTTGATCCAAGAGTTGAGCCCGTCTTGGGTACATTTCCCCCATTTCGATCATAATTTTAGTTTAGCAACAAATTCGACGATAATCTACTTTTGTCTTTCATCGTTTGTTTGATCCTCTACAGCTCTATTCATGAAATCATCAAGAACAATCTTGATTGCCAGCCCGTAGGTTTCCTGGAGCGCATCTCCCACTTTACCGGCAATGTATTCTACGTCAGCTTGAGTCAATGCTTTGATTTGTTCCATCAACTCTGGTCGGCAATCGATCAGATCATCCGTACTAATCCAGGAGATGGGAATCGAGTTTCCAAAGTGTTGTTCGTGGGACATACCTCAGAACAAGGTAGCAAGAATTGCAAAAATAAGCCAGGGGAAAATAAACTTGCAATTATCGTCTCAATATGAGACGATATCGACGCATGAATGAGACGATCCAAATAACTCCCAGGCAAAAAGCAATTGTCAAATTGCTTGCCACAGGAGTAGGGGAGAAGAGTAGGGACGCGATTGCTCAGAAGTTGCCATCCATGTTGTCAGCTTCCAAAGCTACGCTTGCCCGTGACCTGGCAGCCCTATTGAAGGACAAGTTGGTTTTGGCCGTAGGAAAAGGCCCGAACACTATATATAAACTTATACCAGGCCACCCACTGCTTACCTATGTTGATTTGGCAGAATATTTTGCTTTGGAGCCAGACGCGCGAAAACAGGCGAAAACTAAATTTGATCCGACAATCTTCGAAAAAATAATCGGTGTCATCAGCAAACACGAACGTCAGGAACTTCAAACCATCTTTCGTTCTTTTTCGGAGACTACCCGAAGGCTGGATCACTCAATCCTGGAGCGAGAGCTGGAGCGGTATGTGATCGAACTCTCGTGGAAATCTTCAAAGATCGAGGGCAATACTTATACACTTTTGGAAACAGAAAATCTTATCAAGCAAGGGGAACAGGCGGTGGGGCATACACAGCAGGAAGCTTTGATGATCCTTAATCACAAAGAGGCGTTCAAAACCATTCTCAACTATCGGGCGGATTTTCAAAAGCTTTCGATATCAAATATTCTTGAGTTACACAATACCCTGACAAAAGGGTTGAATATCGTTAGCGGCATCCGCAAGCACCCTGTGGGCATCACCGGAACGACCTACCGGCCACCGGAAAATGAGTGGGAGATTCGCGAGGCATTTGAACGTATGATCGATGTGATAAACAGGATAGACTATCCGTTGGAAAAAGCGCTCCTTGCCACGAGTTTGATCGCCTATATCCAGCCCTTTGCCGATGGGAACAAGCGGACAGCTCGGATGCTTTCCAACGCACTTCTTTTAGCCCATGACTACTTTCCATTATCCTATCGAAGCATAGATGAAAATGAGTACAAAGAGGCGTTGATCCTGTTCTTTGAAACTAACAACCTTTACCATATCAAACGATTGTTTCTTGAGCAGTACCGTTTTGCACTAAAAACATATTTTGTATCCTGAGAAAAAAAAGGAATTACGAAAATTTCTATCATCAAAAAAGCCTATAGAAATCTTCACAATTGATTGAACTATAGGTTTGGGCGTTGAAAACGCCAGGCACAAACTCCCTCTTTTCTTGAGCCATTTTCCTTATTTGAGGCTAAACATTGTTCGCAAAATCAACGTTGTGCGACTTGTGCGAACAAACATATTAGATTATTCAGTTGGGCAATCTAGTACAATCCGCCCTATAAACATTATTAGACCTCTTGCAAAAGTCTATTGCAAAAGGTCTAATGGGTTTCTCGGTTTGTCCCCTGCTTTTTGTGGCAACAAAGGAACAAATGACAAATTATGGTCACTCGATAATAAGTCCTCGCTCTCTTTCCACTTCATCAAAGCAGCAAAGAAATCGATCAAACCGGGAGCGAAGATTATGCAATGATATTTTTTTTAGAGCGTTTTTAGTTATTTCTTCTTAGACTCTCCAATTAAATCCAAAACACTAAATTTCGGAGTGTATATACCCTCGGGGTCAATGTCAACCCTCTCCATTTCTTCATTTTTTATTTTCAGGCTGTCTACTACTATTTCAGAAATAAACTTGGATCTTTCAATCGATATTTTTTCTTGGTTGGTAGGGAAAACTTCCTTCATAAGTTATTACTCTCCTGTGTAACTATTTATAGCCAAAAAGATTAAGAATGTCAATATGGCCAAACATTATTGCCAGTAGGTCAGCACTACTTGCCAATAAACGATAAGGGACATCATCATTGAAGAGTACCTGATTTCGAGAATTCATAGAGTCAATCGTCAGTGCTCCATAATAAATTGTACGCTTATCCCCATCATGGGGATCATAGCAAATAGGTACTACTAGTGTAGCATTATAAAATTGTTTCCAATCATGATGTGTATTAATATATTCACCTTTGTTATTCAACTCAGTTAAATTATCGCTAGAATATTTTCGTTCATGTTTGTTTAATACTTTATCAAATGCCGTATTTTCTGAAACACGATATACGATATTTTTGATTTCTTTGCGTTGGGGAGTTTTTTCCCAAGTGTAGGGATCTCTGTATCCTGTAACTATATAACTTTCCATTGCAGAAAGAACCTCGGCCTGGTTCCCTTTCATACGATTTTCTAACTTCTGAGCTTCATCTTGATGAATAATCAATTTTATTGTTAAAGACAAATCTTCGCCAATGGCGTATCCTCTGGTATTGTAGTAATGTTGAAACTGTATCCTCGTATCCCCTAATACGGAACGACAAACGTGATTAAAATAAGTGGCCCCAATATTCTCCATCTTTTGCTCTACAGTTATTGGAATCAAAACACGTTCGAAAAAATGACTCCGAAATTTATTTATCGTTTCGCGGTTAGTGTCTAATTCACCAACATATAACCGACGAAATCTTCTAGCTTTCCTTTCTACTATAAGAAGTTTCAAAATAAGCCCAATAATAGTCAATACCAATAATAATAGGATTACTATATCTCGAATATAGAAAAATAAAATTGATGATTCTGGAATCTTATATGTCAATATAAAAAATAAAACACTAAGAATTCCAACTATTAGCGATAAAGTTGCTATTCCTCGATCAAGCGTGCCAAAGAAAGCCCATCGCCATCTTTCTAACGAAATTAATTGGAATTTTTGCATTTAGGCACTCTTCCTTCCCAGAATAAACATCATTGTGAAACTTCCCAAAAACCGTGCTATATCCTTAACTACTTACAAGAAGCCTTCGCGTTTAAGGACTCGACGTATATCTTCCGACTTTGCCAGAAGATTGTCTTTGGGAAATCGTATTTGTGTTAACCCATTTATATTAGAGAACTCTGCACACCCATCCTCCACAAGAAGAATGGCGCGTTGAAATCCTAATCTGCCCTGGAATAATCCTGCCTCATGGATTACATTTTCACGAGGATGAAACGTACCATCAGAATGTTGATCCTCGGCGGTCATTACCAGAAATGCGAAACATGCTTGATCAAGCATGGCTTCCAGTCGTTCTTTCGTAGTAAGTCCAGCTGCGGATTCTCGATTGAATTCATCCCAATCCAAATTAAGTCCATCTTGGAGAAATACTTTGAGGTCCATCCATACCGCTGAACCTCCATGTCCAATAAATACTTTTCCGCTTAAGACAGGCATAACTCTTGGAACCCTAATAGGCAATACCTCGTTTGCATTAAGTTGAGTTATTTGACCATTCTCTAGGTGTCCAGCTCGTGCATCCTCGATAGCTTGGATAAGAAACTCCTCAATTGCATCTCCTTTATAATTTTTCCAACCTTGGTAAGTTATGTCTCCGTTAAAATGTCTTAGAGAATGATTTTTTACAGCAACTTGATAGGGCAGGACTAAGATAGGCGTCACGCGTTTGAGAAAAGAGAAAAACCTTTGCTCCCAAGTACTAAATGCAATTAGTCCTCGCGGTTTGTTCTCAACAGCGAAGTGCTTATCTACATCATCTAAATAATCTTTACGAAAACGCTCAAACGCTTGAGCAAGGGGCTCATTAGTAGATGAAATATCTTCTCTCCGCGATTCGGTGAATGTGCAACTATAAAATTATATTTCTTTATCAACTTTACTACAATAGACATTTGTACTGAATACAGGGTGTTCTTAAAGTCCTGTCAGACAACTTTTTTCCGACGCTTCGATCCGGCATTTTCACCGCGAAGGCGCGAAGCGCGCTAAGAAACCCTCGAAAACTTCGCGTTCTTCGCGGCTTGGCGGTTCGATTTAGGGGTTTTGGTATAAGAACGCTGACTTTAAGATCACCGTGGTACTGAATAGCCCAAAACAATTATTAATTCACGGATTGGTACCCTTCATTAGGAGTCATGAGCACACGACCAAACTTAAATTGAAAAGATGAGATCATCTCAATCCTTCATCATGATGATTGAATCCATCTTCTTTATTCTAAATTGCATTTTCATTCATCGTAAATAGAGATTGTGCGGCATAGATTTCAATAAATTTATGAGATGTTAGTTTTGAGGATATTATATAGTCTTAGCGTATTTCCCCGTCGTTGTGATAAGGTTATGTTAGCTGAGAAAATGTGGAGAACCAAAAATAATTTTTCTAAAAAAAATTACCCAACTCATCTAAAACAAAATTTCTAAATCTACTTCCTAAAATTGATTCACCGTATTCAATTGCCAAACCCACCTCGTTGTCTATTGAGTCGACTGGTACCCTCCTTTGGATTTCGACAATAGGATCATAGCTATTGTCCATAATATGGCTTTTTAATGCTTTTACAATTAAATGGATTGCAAATACATGCGAAAGGGCTTCTTGGGACTTACGATCTGAAATACCTGCTCTACGAACTTTATCAGTAACTGCATCAAGAAACTGAGAATCAAAGTGGTCATTAATAACTGGGTCGAATTTTTCGTGTAACATATCGTCTCTTGTAATTTTTAGTATAGTCCAAAGGATATTAAAACTCAATATATTTATAGTATTATAGACTAGATTGTTTTTTCCAAGGGGTACATAATACCTAAAAAACCTGATATACCTCTAGAACTGAAAAGGAGGATAGAAATGTGGGACATGAGTGATGTTTTTTACGATCGAGAAGACTTGGTTGCTCAAGTACAATATCTTCAGGATTTGATTTCTGCTAACCGATATCTGGGTTGGAAAGGTCAACCTCAAAGCTACATCCAACGTATTGAATCGGCTGTAGCGGCTTTGCCGGCCGAGCATCAGGAAGCGGCGCTAGCTCTCTTTGCGAATGTAGTTTATCTGCCTACACCTGTTCTTGATGAGGCGTGGCGAGAAATAACGTTACAACTTGATATTCGACATGGTTGGAGCCCTGATTCAGGCTTTAAAAATGCATTGATTATTGGCATAGATGATCCTGGATTAATTACTGCATTTTCTCACGTCGCTGGTGCAAGCCGAAGAGAAGATCATGATGTAAATCCTGGGTATGGAACTGTCTCTGAACTTATTGGTGCATTAGAGACATTTGTGATTGCAAAAGGAGAATATGAACCAATAGCTAGTAACTTACGCACAATTCGGGCAAAGAAATGGTGGATGGTGCTTACAGATAACGTTCTTAGCGGGGGATCAGCTAAGAGCGATTTATTGAGAGTTCAAACTATTAGAGAAATATTTTTTCCAGGAAGAGATATTGCTGACTCTTCATTACCAAAAATCGTTTTATGTGCGCAAATTATTACTGCCCAGGCTTTTGAAGAATTGCGCTCTATCATTGCCAGTGACTCAATTGTATATGGTTTACAGTTCGATGACACCTTTCGCATTAGCAGTCCAAGTTGTGCCCTATTCAAAGAGCAAAAAACTCTACTTGCAGTACAAAACCTGTGCGAATGGTTTGGTGATAATGTCTTTTTAAGAGCCCCCGATGCTCATTTCAAAGAACGCTTAAGAGTGCATCGTTCGAAAGGAGGTAGGAAAAACTATGCTTATGGTTGGCGTGATTGCGGATACACAATTGTCACACAATCTAACTGCCCAAGTAATTCGGTTCCGGTGCTTTACTATACATCAACCCATCCCCTTGTTGCGAAAAAAGGAAGTTCCGTTCCATCCCGATACATTTCTCCTTTTCCAAGAACCGAGTCACGCGAGTCCCATCAAGTCTCCGGTGATAAAGAGAGCCTAAACAGGCTTAATACAAAAGAAAATATTGCACTGATTCAGAAGGCGTTTAAATAGACTAGGAGCAGCTATGAAGGAAATAAGCTCAACCAGACTAGTTGAAGAAATGAGCTATTCAGATAAAGACGTTCTGTTCATAGCCTCACCAAACTACGAAACACGATCTACAGCATTCTTTGAAACCTTCGTAGCTTTATTTAATAATCAGACAAGAGCAGGAAAAATTCATCTTGGCATTTTATCATTACAATCTCGAGTACAGCAAAACTTAGTCTTAGATAAGATTAAATGGCGGCGAGTATATAAAATCCAAAAAGAACTGGGCCGCCTCGAAGGGAGACGATTCTCTTGGTCACAAAAGACCATTACATATCCACAGAATTTTTCTAGCGATCAATTTGGGATGCTCTTAAATTCGTGGAGTAAAGGCCTTTCAAGACCTTTTGTAGTTTGCATAGATATTTCTGGGCTTCCTAGGACAATAATATTGGATCTGATACAAAATATGCATGATTGGGTTGCGAAAGGTATCTTATCAAAATGGTATCTAATATACGCATGGCCCGAAAAATATCCGAATGGAGGGCGTCCCGCAGCTGTGGGTTCATTAAGGTTAGCTGAAGGAGGATTAAGCTTATCGGACTTTATTAATGGGGGTTTTGATGTGCGAGGTGTGGTTGTACCTGGACGAGATGGGCATAGCAGCAGCTTGTTCATTGACACTCTTCCTCCTAATTCGCAGATTGACGCTTATGTCTACCTTGCTAAAGATAGTATCCGCAGTTCACTCGAAACAATTTATGCAAATTTCACTTTTTGGTCCGATATTGCTATGAAAACTGATGCAAATGTGAATTATCTCTTGTCAATCGCTCGGGGCCATCAGATATTAATTAGTCATGCGAAAGAGTTGTATACTCGAACTGATCAAGACGAGGACAATGTCTATCTAATTGCCCCATTCGGGCCTAAACTTTTCATGCTAAGCAGTTATGTCGCTAAACTAATAGCATTTAAGTCAGGCTGGAGAGCTGGAATTGTACTCTGGGGCTCTCACCAATATGTTGATCTCTACTCAATTGGCTTTAGTCGAATCTCTTGCTTTGAAATTGACTTAAAAGAATTTACTAGCCTTGGCCCACTATGAGACTTATTAAGATTTGTAAAATCAAAGATATTCAGTCAACCCGTTTGTGCGGTGAATTAGGGGTACATATGCTTGGTCTTCATTGTATTGATGGAATGAATCTGGCGCAACGAAACACCTATAAGCGAATCTGTGAAGAGTTAGCCAGATATTATCCTCTCACCGTTCCAGTAGTTGTGACAAAGCTTACGGATCCGGATGCAATTGCACGTATTCTTAAATACCTTGATATTCATATAGTCCAAATTCATACTCCATTGAATTTGCATCAAGCCACAAGAATAATTAAAAAGTTAGAAAGGGTCTTGGAAAGGAGGCCAGAACTTATTGTAGTAATTTCAGCAGACGATGAATACGCCGAACAACGTATACTGGAGATGAAAGACGTTGCTGATTACATCTTATTAGACGCAAGTTATCAAGGAGGTCGTGGAATAAGGGTAGAAACTGCTCTTTTGAAGAGGCTTATGCAAATGGCAGAGCCAACGAGGTTTTTATTGGCAGGAGGGCTAACCCCAGAAAATGTAGCTGATGTACTGAATACAGTTACTCCTTATGGTGTAGATGTGCAGACTGGTGTAGAGGCAGATGTACCAGGCCATCTCAAAGATCCTACTCGACTTATGCAATTTGTCTCGGCTGTAAGAAAACATTCTGTTTCTATTCCTAAGGCTGTCCGATATGAAGGAATGCTGCAATTGGGTAGACCTTTGGTAAGTATAGCAGCTACATCTGTTTCTCCAGATGAAGCTAGGTCAGTTTTAGAAAGATTTGTGGCTACAGATATTGACCTAGTTCATTTGGATTTTTCTGATGGCACTATCGCACCCGGCTTTCTTGCTGAACCATATTATGCTGTAAGTGAACTAAAGTCTCTCTCTCCCTGTTTGCCTTATGACATACATTTATTTATTAGTGATGCTCAGAGTCAACGCTTAGTCTTGGAGCAATGCCTAAAAATTAACCCCTTATTACGTGTTGCCTTGATCCATCTGGCCGGTTTTAGCGATTTAGATTGGCAAAGACTGGAGAAGTTTTCTCATATAGTAAATAATGTGGGTGTTCAACTGGGATTGGCGGTTCAAGCTACGCGATTTACGCTTGGCCAGATAAACAACCTGCTTAAGTTTTTGGAACATTATTCAACATCTGAGATATCACTAATTACACGCTCAACATCGCATAATTTGAAAGAGGTGCAAGAATTTGATCTTAATTTGCTTAGCCAAATAACTTCATGGGCAAAACAACAAGACAAGCTCATCCATGTTAGTGTAGACCGTGAGATCACTTTTCCGAAGTTGAGAATATTATCCGAAGGTAACCCAACACATTTGGTCGTAGGAAAGGCGTTGTTATCTTTGCGATATCCTCAGCCCACAATTACTAAAATGAGGGCTTTGCTAACTTCCCCAAAGAAATTGTGAGAAGGGTATGGCTTAATGGGCAATCACACGAGGAGTTTTGATACACTTTTGCTAGACCTGGATGGTGTAGTAATAAGTGATAGGAGAGAAATGCCTGGGGCAAGGCAGGCTTTGAACATTTTCCTAAACGAAGGAATAGACATTGTTTTTGTTACTAATAACGTCAATTTTGAACGTTCTGCTCTGACTTTGCTCTTACAAGATATGGTTTCAGGTTACCAGGTTCGAATTGTAGATCCGCTCAATGTATTTGAAGTTTTCTTTCATAAGAAACACCAAGCTCTACATACCAACTGTTTCATTTTAGGATCGGATGCCGTTGTTCAAAGATTAAGTTTAATGGGTTATAGAGTCTTGGATCCCTTGCAAGGGGAGTTTGCATCTGTAGTAATTGTTAGTAGTGTGGCTGCTCTAAATTACCAACAAGTCACTTGTGCATGCCGTGCTGTTGAAAATGGAGCATCCTTCTATGCTACTGGAAGAGAAAGAATGTATATGTGGAATGACAACTCGTGGCCAGGAACAGGGGCGATTTTGGCTGCTATAGAGGTTGCTACATCAAAGAAAGCCAAAGTACTTGGAAAACCGTCCCGAGAAATATTTCGTTTGGCTGCGACTGGTTTATCGGATAAAACAAGGGCACTTGTGGTAGGTGATGATATAGATATCGATATTATGGGGGCATATACTGCTGGGTTTCGGAGCGTATTGATAGACTCAGGCTCAAAAAAACGAGCTATTCGTCAACGATCTTCAGTAAAACCTGACTACGTTGTAAGTGATTTATTATCTCTTGCAAGTAGTTCTATCTTGAAGTAATCTCCTAGCAGATACGTAAAGTCTCTTGTCAAAAGGATGAAATTCTTGGAGGTATCGACTTATGTCTGCGAAATCTATCTCACTGTCTAACGATGATTACATAATACTTATGAAAGCGGGGCCTTACTGTGGCTACGGTTTAGAAGAAATAGTACAAATAAAAGAAAGGGAGGAAAGAAAATGCGCAAAGTTTTACTGGGGATATGGCGGTGTACTTTGCCACCCTAAACGCGTAACACGTTTTGCGGAACTAGCTTATAACGAAGGGAAAAGATTGTTATTGCTATTTACATTAACACCCTCTAATTTCAATTCGCCCATTGGTAGAGCTTTTCATTATTCCACTGATAATTCTCGCTGGCGGCAGTTGCCTAAAGATGTGTTATTAGTTGGAAATAAGTATGCGGTTGTTGCGAAAGGCCTCTATAAAACTGAGTTTCAATTGGATCTTTGTAAATATCGATCAGTATTAGGTGATGTAAAGGGTAAAAGGCTGGATCAGTATCTCAAATATAGAACCGATAAAGCTTGCGCTGTCTACGAATCTGGTGAAGACCAATCAAACCGACAAATTAAAGTTTCCTATATAAGTGAGTTAGTCCCTCCCTATTGTATTTATGTAAAATAGAAGACTAAATTGTTATATGATACAGCCTATTTTGTTAACAGATTTAGATAATACCCTTTATAACTGGAAGGACTATTTCGCTAAAAGTTTTAGGGGAATGGTACATGCATTGTCAGAAAAAACTAAAGTAGAAGAAGATATCATTATAAATGAATTCCGAACTGTTTATTCTGCTCATAAATCGCTTGAATATTCCTTCGCGCTCCAAGAATTTGAAATCTTTCGTAGCTTACCAAAAAAGGAGTTACAGGAGCTAATAAATCTTGCCATAACCGTATTTAATCAGGTAGGAATGAGGAACTTAAAACCTTATGATGGAGTAAAAGAGACGCTTAGTTGGGCAAAAAATGTGGGCATCACTGTGGTTGGAGTTACAAATGCACCCCTTGCGCATGCTCATAAACGAATAAAGAGGCTGGGTTTATCTAAATACTTCTCGGGTTTAGCAGGACGGAAAGATCCTTCAATTCCCCAGGATATGCAAATTACTCGGAAGATAAAAAAGGGTGTGGACGATGGGAATTATTCGTCCAAGATAAAAAAGTTTTGGGAACTCGAACCAAATCAACTCAAACCAAATTCATTCGTTTTTCGGGAAATAATGGATCATTACCACATAGGATCGAATTTACTTTTCGTTGTGGGAGATAGTTTGCACAGTGACATAAAACCTGCTTTAGATATAGGGGCGGTAGGGATTTGGGCCAGATATGGAAAAGATTGCGATGAATCAAGCAATGAAACTCTGAGCAAGATTACCCCATGGGACGCTAACATGATAGCAGATATAGAATTTAGTGCTCCGGTTGTACCAACATTTACTATTGATCAATTTATAGAAATTGAACGCATTATCCCCCCTCCGCAAGAAACTTTACCAGGATTTTAGATTACAAATTTCCCTCAACGCCACAGCCTGACCCATGTAAAAAATAAATATGGTGAAACGTTAATAAGCACCATGTAAATCTAACTCAACCGCTAAATAGACTTATTCAGCAAAACTCTAGGAAATGGCAAACGCCTAGCATTTTGTTTCTTGAGACAAATTCCTCATTTTAGAACCCAAAAAGCATTTCAGATTTTTCATGCTTTATGTGAGCAGATGTCTGGTTCAAGTTCTGCGTGACAAGGTCAAAAGCGTAGCCATGCCTTTTTAGGCTGCAGAGAAGAACATCTTCTAAGTCATCAGCCTTACGATTATCCTCAAGAACTTTCTCCGCCCAAACTACCGCTAATCTATCGTCCGCAGTTTTTATCGTGCATTGCCGCACGGCTTGCATTGTCAAGGATTGTGTAAACGATTCCCATTGCTCAAGGAGTGGCGCGAATATCGGATGTTGTGTCGGCGTTTGAGCATCTCGTTTGATTGTCTCACTATCCACATATCCGAGAACATGGGCCAATACTTCAGCGTCGGCTCTGGAAATTCTAAAGGCAACCATCGTCTGGGCATTTCCTAAAGCCGTTTGTAAGTCTTGATTAAGTTGGGCAATGCTCTGGTTAGCCAAAGTCAGATGGAGCCCATACTTTCTAACCTGGGAAAGCATTTGACTAAAAGTTTCAGCTGCACCAGGATTACAGGCAAAATCTTGAAATTCATCGATATAAAGATAAAACGGTCTACGTTCCTCAAACGAGATTCGTGACCTTGACAAGGCAGCCTGTTCAAATCCGGTAACAATCAGGGTTCCTATCAATCGTTTTGTCTCATCGTCGCAGTTTCCCATATCGACTAGAAGTACCTGGCCCTTATCCATAATTTTGCGAATATCAAGATTGTTCTCCTTCTGGGATAGCATGTAAAAAATGCTGGGGTTTTCGATAAGCGCGCTAATCTTATTCGTAGTACTACCTATCATGTGTGGTCTATCCCTCCCCCACCGGTCGAACTCGTTCTGAAAGAATGCCCGACAATCGGTTGCCACTTTCGAATCAGGAATAGCAGCTAACTTCTCTGCTCGAAACTCATCGTCAATCAAAAGTCGATACAAACTACATAGAGTCTCATTTGTCTCAATCAGGACGGCCAGGGACGCCCTCATTATTTGTTGAAAACGAGGTGGTTCTAAAAGCGTCCGGGACCAAGCTCGCATAAAAGCAGAGATTACCCGCTGGGCTATCTCGTATGTTTCGGTCTCTTCGTCGGGCCGTGCCAGGACGTTGAAGGGGATAATGTAGTCCCGACGACGTGGGGCAACATAGACAATCCGGTCAAACGAACTTTCATCGTTGAAGAAACCGCTGGCAACGAGCGAACTCAAAACATCTTTTGCCAAATCTCCGTGCGGGTCGATCACAGCACAGCCTCTCCCCGCCATAATATCTTGCAACAAACAATTCTGGAGAAACTTACTCTTGCCGCGCCCGGTTAGCCCAACTACGTAAGTATGGAATTTTCGACAATGGGCTGAGATTCGGAATTTAGGAAAGAACGAAAACCTCCCTGTTCTTCCCAAAACCAGGTCATCAGATCGGCAGCCAAGTAGCGACCCAAAAGATAACATTGCAAATATTCAGGATAGCATACTCAGCGACTCAGGAAAGGAGAAAATTACTCTAGGCTCAATAAAGTGGTACTGACGGCTTGCATGAGAAAATGCCTCACGATCCTGAATGCCATGATGCGAGATCAATAACCTTTTAGAACACAGCAATTGCCTTGGCAATCAAGACAGTTACTGCACGCAATGTTAGGCATCCATGTGATTGCTCTAAGAAACTATTCCATACCAAAAAGGATCACTTGAAAGTTGGAAACCAGCTTCGAGAAGGTTTGTAGTTTTAGCGAGGTATTTATCAAGGCGGATATCAATTTCCTCGTATGCTAATCCGTTACCTAGATGTTCTATAGCTTGCTTGCGAGCAGCATTTTTAGGAAGGCTTGCGGCGAGTTTAGGTTCCGCAGAATAATGAACAAGAAGATTTCGCAATTTGGTATGTTTACGGAGCCATTTGCCATCTTCTGTATTAAGAGTATCTCGTAAAACTTTTGCTGTTTCGATTGGAGTTGACGAAGACAAAGTAAGACGGCTTTGCATCACTTTTAGATTCTCATTGGCGTGAAATGCTGAAATAAACTTGAGTCTGAACAAGGAGAGATTGCCCGCAATTAAGAGCCCTCTCGTAATATAGTTTACATAATTTAGATTGACGAGTAAGAAGGTCAAACCAGTTGCCAAAGATAAGGGTGCCATACCTAGCGGTCCACGTCGGTACAATGACTTAGCCTTGATATCCTTCATTGTAATCTTTTCAGGAAGTACAGCAGTCGGAAATGATGGATGCAATTGAATATTGAAAAGAGCAATAAGACTTGCTGTATATTGACCCAATTGATGTCCTATTGAGGAAGCGCTTTTGGCATCATAGCCCAAATTACCAAAATTAAATGCTGTAGCATGGGTAGTAGAGAAAATATGACCCGCGTAAGTTGAGATACCTAGATCGGGTTGGATAATTCTCTTAAGTGGGCCGAGAAAACCTTTGTGCGGCTCAAGAAATAGTTTTCGTTGTTGTTCTGAAATTTTAACCAGATCGTCGGAAACTTCTTCAACCGATTTGTATTGATCATCAAGTAGCTTTGCTCGATGTCGAGGTTGTTGGAGATTGTCTACGCTGATATTCGAAAGGGCTTTTCTAATCTCGGGAGATAAAGTGCCGATAAAACGGCAACTTTCAACTGCGAACATAGATGCTTGTGGAATAAGTCCTGGGAAAAGTAGAGCGGCTTCTGGATGTGATTTCAGCTTCGTAAACATGGATGCAAATGAAGCGACATCTGCTGCGATGGCTTCTATTGCTTGAACATCGATCCATTCTGTATCAGTCAGCATAGATTTTCCAAAGACGCCGTTGCGGTAGGGAGGGTAGTTACCCACCCTCCCCCCGCTCGGATCCCGGCGTGCGAAATTATCGCACCGGGCTCTTCAGAGATACTCGCTTCCGTATGATAACCTATTCGGCTACCAATCGCTTGTTTCCCGCAGTGAGGTTTGCACCGTTTGTTCGGCCCTGCATGTCCGATTAGTGTTTCCCGGTGTTTCCTTTGCGGGTTGCGTATCCCTGTCAGCTCCTTCCCCATGTGAACGGCGTTACCGTCTCAGAGTACTATGAGCTGATCCGACCCCCGAAGGCCATCGGCTACCCTACTTGTCGTTTCGGATACACCTACCTGTCTCCATTGTGGTGGACGTGACCAATGCACAATCGTACAGGAACCATTCGGGTCTCCCAAGTTCTTGACGCTTCTCTCCACACATGCCACGCTCTTCGTGGACCCCGGCAGACCCTCGGAAAGCTCACCAATGCGCTTTCTCTGTGTTGGCTTCTGGGCCGTTGAAATCATCGCCGTCTGCATTTGAGCGATCTTCATCGCCGACGCAAATAACGGGGCTGTATCAAGCTTCAGGGAATACGGTTTCCCTTGTGGCCTGTGTGGTTCCCTGTGTATGCTTCAATTGTCTTGTTCGGCATTTGCCTCCGTAACAATTGCAACACTCGGTATGAATGGCCGGTTAGGCCTTATTCAGCAGGGACTTTCACCTTGCAAGAAACGCCAAGCTTCGCTTGGCGCACCAACGGTTTGCGTTAGCTGCGTGTTGCCACGCGAACCAACCGACGAAACGGATAATGTTTTTCGAGCGGAAAAAAGCCATTAAACGGAACGTGGCAACCTGTCAGCCTGCACGCTTTGTTCAGCGCGATCTTTGCCGAGCAACTATGTTTTTAGCATTAAAGCCAACTTTGACAACCAACAAAATTAGCCGCAGAAAAACCAAATTAACTAAAGCCTTTATCGCAGGAAAGAATAAAAATGCACTTACCAAATTTCACAGCACTTTACAGCTAAGGCGTGCCATATACTTCAAACTCCCAAATTGAAAATCCCCACTCTGTTCCGCGTTTAATACCTGACATTCTGACATAACGTCCCTTTCCAGATATTGGGATTACTGCAACATCAGGAGAGCCATTTGATTGAGTGTAAACAGTTTTCCAGATTAATTCATTGTCGGATAAATCAATGGTGAAGGCTTGACCGTATGCTCTTTCCCAAGTGATTTTGACTTGTTGAATATTATAAATTGCGCCGAGGTCAACGTAAATCCACTGACTGTCAGCGAATTCAGATGACCATGCAGTATTTGGGTCTCCATCAAAGGCTCTTGATGCGTAATGAAAAGTTTCAACTGATGAAGCATAGCCTTCTTTGCCTAATGCTAAATTTGGGTTTTTCGAAAAATCATATGTAGATGTTGTAACGGCGTTTACTGGTACAACATAATTGGTGGGTATAACAACTGTAATGACAGGTTGAGCATTCACATTGGTTTGTACATCAAGTATTTTTTCCATCGCAATTGAAAACACAATACTGCACAAACATACAAACAAACCTATCCAAATAATACATGGTTGTGCAGATGGTTTTCTGCCAGGAAGTTTTTGCCCAAATAAATTCGCCCAAATATGTACCAGTGGTGATTCTAGCCTGCTTAAGAAAACCACAATGATTATTGAAGCGACAACGGGCATTGCTGTAAAAATAATTCTCAGTAATAAATTGACTGACACAGGTAATAACCCTTATAAGGCACAAGACACTATGTTATAAGCCAGCGCTAGAATTTAATAAGTTTTCTTCCCAAGAATAAATGCTGAGTTACGATTATTATCGCACCCATTCCTGGAATAAATCGAAGAAATTCTGGTCTCCAGCTATCGATACTGGGAACAAGAATGCCCATAGGTCCCATTATTCCGAGCCATCCTATACCCAACACTTCTGTCACTTGTTGATATAGTGCATCATTATTCCAAATCACCATAAAGAATAAAATAAATAGGAAACACAAAACGATTTGATAAAAACACCCAACAAAAATGTTAAAACTCGATTTTAGCCTTTTTGATAATCCTCCTGCTCCATAAAGTGCTAGAGGCAATCCAATAATGATAATAAAAACTAGGCTAGATACTGCTATCTCTGACTGAGTAATTATCTTTGCTGTTGGGCTAGACAGAACAGCAATCTGTGCAGATAGCCAAAATTCGGCATACACAATCAGGTAACTAATCATGAGTAACAATAAGTATTTAGATGTTGACAATGTTTGGTATTGAATGACACCAGCGCGATGAAATATCAATACGATTAATAGAACAAGGCACATAAGAATCTTGAAAATGATTTTAATTTCTGGAAGTATCCAAGCAAATTCGGCCAATGCAAAATTTAGTAAGTCTAAGTCATTAACGAGTTCTTGTTTCAAATGACCTATAATAATCAATAAGCTAAATAGTATAGTTGTCAATATTTTAACTTCCAAAGGAATATCTAGAAATACCCAAGAAACGATTGTAAGGCTCAGACTCACTAAGTCAATGATTTTAATTTTCATAATAAACTCTCTTTGAGAACACTGCTGCGAATTACCTTAATCGTATTGCCAGCCGCTCTAGGTCGACCAACCCCAAATGCCGATTTTCAGAGACAACTCAACCACAAAACAGACTGAAAGCCAAACGCCCAACGGTTTGCGTTACTGGCGCTAGGGTGGGCGTGGACTCTGCTTGGGAGCAGGAAAAACTCGAAGCCAGAAAAATGCTCGAAAATGCGGCAGAATCCCCAGCGTCCAGTGCGCGCTTTGTTGGGCGCTTTTTCCCTTTCGCAATTCTGTGTGATCAATTAATTTTTAATGTCATCTATAAGTTGATCTATTAGTTTCAACACAGGTGAGTCTAATGTTGAAAGAATTTCCCTTGCCTCCATTGAGTATTTCATCGCCAATTTCTTATCATTATTTTTTAAATATGCAATGGCTAAATAATATATTGTTTTGCCTTCATCAAATCTAAAACCTGATTTTCTGGCTACATCAATTGACTTATTTAGGTATTCAACCGCTTCATCAAACCTGTGAAGACTAGTATATATTTCTCCGAGTTGACGTAACCATTCTGTTTGTCTTTTACGATCATCAATTTCAACGGCTATCGTTAACGCTTTCTCAGAAAATTCCACCGCACGTGTTGCATCATTCAATTTGTGGTAGATCTTGCCCATTTTACCGAGACACTTTCCTTCATATTGCTTGTCTTCAAGTTCACGGGCAATTATCAGTGATTTTTCTAAATATTCAGATGCATTGGGATACTTATTGAGTGCCATATATGCCTCACCAATTTCTACTAGCCACCCGCTTTCGGCCCTTATATCACCTATATCACGTGCAATTGCCAATGCTTGTTCAAAATACCCAATTGCGCGGAGAGGCTCCCCGAGATCCACAACAGCAACTCCAATGTTGCCGAGCGTCACCCCCTCAATTTGTCTGACTCCAAGTTCACGAGTTATAAACAATGCTTTTTCAAGATATTCGATGGCACGCAAGAAATACCCCTGATTGTAAATATCTGTTCCAATATTGCCAAGCCAAAAGCATTCACGCATTCGATCACCAGCATCGCGAGCAATTGATAATGCTTTCTCGTAGTACCCAATTGCATCATCAAATCTCCCCAACTCTCCATACATGCTTGCAAGATTGCCAAGCCAAAAACCTTGATGCTGCTGATCGCCGATTTGGGAAGCAATTGCAAGTGCGCTTTCGAAATATTGTATTGCCATATGTACTTCGCCTTGGTAATAATATGCAACACCGATGTTGCCTAGCAATTTTGACTCGTTATAACGATCCCCTAACTTTCTCGCAGCCTTTAATGAGTTACCAAACCACTGAATTTGTTCTTTTGCATTGAGACGCAAACGCAATAAATATACACTTTCAGGAACTTCTTTTAGAATCTTACATATCTCAGGATTCTTATCTAAACTATTCGACGCCCAGTAATAAGCGGTTATTATATGTCTCCATTCAAGGTTGAATATTTCCAATCCGCGAACAGATTCATCACCACCTTTTCCATAAAGTTCCTCGATTTTCGATAGAATACCCCAATAGTACTTTATGTAATTAATTTGAGCTTTCTCTTTATCTTTCGCCAACATTTTTGAATTCGCAAAGTCTGAAAGCAAATCATGCATATGATAATGATCAGTTGTCGAATCGTAGTCGAGTAAACTGTATTCAACTAACTTACTTATTATTTTTTGTGCGGTTGCTTCCTTCAGTCCCAACACTGCAGTAAGAGCCATCCGCGTGCAGGGTGCCGGGAAGATTGTAAGCATACTCCAATATCTCCGCTCATCTTTATCCAATTGCTGGAAACTCATTTCAAATGCAGCTTCTATAGGAGAATCTGAAACTTCAATTTGAAGGGACTGGAGTCGCATTGGTTTATCGGAGAGCTTTTCAATGTAATTCGTTATAGGCCAATCATCGTGAGTTTGCAAAAATGTACCTGCCATACGAAGAGCGATAGGCAAATATCCACATAGATCTGCGATTTTCTCGGCGTGTTTATCAATACGTGAGCACAAACTCATTAAGAACTCTAATGCATCCTTTGTTTCAAATACATCTAATCGTAAGGATTGCAGTCCAGGGAGTGCTAAACGCCATCGGGAAGTTATTATGAGACAACATGACGAAGGAGGCAATAGGGGAGTTATATGGGAGGCATCATGAGCATTATCGAGGAACAATAACACTTTTTTTCCGCTCAAAGTACTTTGATAAACGGCTTGAAGATAAGCCTCACTAATGTTGGTTAGATCTGCGCTGGGGTTAAAGCTATAAATAACAAATTTCATTACATCAGAGGCTTGCAGAGGGTGGTGTCCAGTTCCCTTGAGATCAATAAATAACTGTGCGTCTGAGTATGTTGCCTTCAAGCGGTGTGCGATTGCAAGTCCCAATGCAGTTTTTCCGATTCCAGCCATACCGCTCAAACCACTGATTGCAATACCTTGTCCTTTGGTCAATTGATCTAGCAAAAGCTGAATTTCATTTTTGCGCCCAACAAAATCTGGTGGTGGTTCTGGAAGTTGGTGAAGAGCAGAAGGATATTCTGATCGCGGATTTACTTCAACATTCTCGAAATAAGTCCCTCCGGATATTTGAACATTCCGTGCATTATCACGGTTAACAATTTGTGTTTGTCGCCCTTTCTCTTGATCTATGTTTAATAAATCATAAACATCCTTTAATCCTTTGGCAGTTGTTAACACACCAGTCAGCGCCGCGACAATTAGTGACCAAAGACCTCCCGGTGTACTTTTCCACTGAGGAAAGATAATCCAACTAATGATTACTAAAATGATAACGGCGATCCCCACAACCAGAAAAGTATTTATATATCGTTTAGTCATTTTGTCTCCAGCATCTACTCAGAACTTGTCGGTGGATGTTGCAAAACCCTGGCAAACTGGATGGTGGAAGAAGACGCCATATAGATGCTTACATCGGAATAAATAATGCCAATGGTTATGGATTTTATTATCCTCACTTCGGTTAAAATTTAGAATGTAAATATCCACCTGAACAAATCAGAGTTTGTACTGCCTGGTGCGCTAGCTGAATATATTATAAGTCATAAGAAGCTTTGGTAAACCAGTCTCAAATTATATACAGCATAGTCGCAAACATTATGTGATTCAGTACTTGACGCTAAGATGATATTGTCTACCTTAATGTTTTAGTATAGTAAGGAAACGAGGTTAGTAGACCCAACTTGAGACCAAACAGGAGAGGTAACAAGATTATTGGCTGTCAACCGATCAAAGGTTGTGAAATAGAAAACCCCAGCTTGAGATCCTAACTTCTCCTCAGTCTGGCGCATCAAGTTCTCCGTTCGTCTTGAGCCTGCCGTGGTTACTATCAGCCATCTCCCAGAGTTATGGCCAAAGCGTTTTTTGTAAGCAGAGCTATTGATGTAAGCTGCACCTGGCAAGGACTTCTCGGAGCCGAAACTTGGATTATCATGGGTGGCCATATCCAGTTCGAGCAGGAACCTGGCTCGATAGGGCTGCCCGGATAATCTTCGGTGTTCATCATCGATTACAAAATAGCCGTCAGGACAGACTCCTTTCTTGCCCCTTCTAATCGTCCCATCTTTTCCTTCAACTTCGTACTCCACTACGTCTGTTTGAGAACGAAACACCCCTTCGTTAAGCCACTCGCCCAAAGTCAAAGATTGACAATCGCGTAAAGCATTCTCCAGAAGAAGCCTGAAATCCACGACACTCAGATCATGGCGGAGTTGTATCCAGCGCGGCTCCCGCATCCAATGGAAGCTTTGCTTTCTCAGCAAGCTCTCAAGTTTCCTGAGTTGGTTTTCGTTGGCATTGTCGAGCGGATCGACTTGCAGCCCGCGCCTCGCTCCCAGCAGGAGAGCGCCACGCCAGTCGAGCCAGCACACAGCTTCGGGGATCGGTCCCCGCCTCCACTGCTCCTGATTGGGCCAGTTGAGGTAACCGTTGTGATACAGCTTTGACAGGCGCTTTTCCATGGCCCGCCAGGATTTATCTGGCCAGAACATTTCTTTCAGTTGGCGTTTTGCCAAAACCCCGCCATAGCCATAAATAGCTTCCAAAATATCCTCGTCTCTCAATTGAAAGCGGATACCTGGCGGGTTTTCTGCGCGACTGAATCTTGGTAGAGGGGAATGAGTTGATTTCATCGTGTAGCTCTCCTCACTACAATCACTATACACTCCAGAAACTATCTTCACCATCAATCGCTCCCTGGCTTGTTTTGATCCCGGACTGATTAGGGCTTTTAGATGCTGCCTGATGATTATTGGCGTTTTGCTGTTGAGCATCCTTTTTCAACTTGCCATATAACCTTCCTGAGGTATCAAATAAAGCCTGCACCTTCTCCCGGATTTCAGCCGTAACAATCGGCTGTGGCACATCGAACGTCCGATGCCGGGATGGACGGTTCGGCCCGCGCCGCCTGAACCAGAATTCGCGCGACGGGAGTCTGCTCAGCGTTTGCGCCAGGTTTTCCCAGCCTGATGAGTGCTGCCCTTGCCAGGAGACCTCGAAAGGCCCAAGTTTGGGTTGGAAAATTTGTCTTCCATCCCCGCTGTTCATAAGAAAGTCCGGGTTGGGAAATATCTCCTTTACCAGTCGGGTACTGTCCTGATGCCCGACCCGGAAACAGGCCAGCGCTCCGGCGGTATTGAGAACCGCGCTGCACATATCGGAAGAAAGCTGGTCGAGATATTGATGGACCAAAGTCAAAGAGAGGGCATATTTCCGTGACTCCGAAAGAATGTCTTTGATGTTGTCGGTTGTGTAATTCTGGAACTCGTCCAGATACAGAAAGAATGGAATGCGGTTTGCTGTATTGGCCCTTGCCAACGCTGCCTTTTGAATATGGGCGACGATAAACGCACCCATCAAGGCACTGGCCCCCTCCCCTAGAATTCCTTTCGGCAAATTGACCATGAGAATGAGCCTGCGGTCTAACACTTCCCGGAAACTAAACCTGGACTTCCCCGCCAGCATCAAACTGGTATCAGGGTCAAAAATCAATCCTCCAATCTTGTTGAGTACCGGGGTAGCCCATTGATGGGCTGCTGCCTGGCTTTTTGGAAACTCATTTTGAAAGTAGCTGCGCGCGCCGATATGTTTCATCCTGGGTAGGAGGCCCTCCCGGAAGTTTCGATCAAGCAAAAATATGGGAAGGTCCAAAAGGGTTAATCCCAAATCGGAAAGGGCTAAAAAACTATTACTCAGAAGCCACATCGTCCGGGGGGCGCTTGCCAGGTCGAGTTTCCAAATCTTCCCGATGATGTCGGTCAGGAAAAGCGACAAGCGTTCCTGGGAGAAGCCTGTCACGGCTTCCAGAGGATTGAAAGGCGTCACCCACTTCCGGTCGCAGGGATCGATGATCACAACCCGCTCCCAAACCCGGGGCATCCCGGCCAGCTGAAGGATGAGATTATTGAAGAGGTCACCATGTGGGTCGATCACGCCAACGCCGTGACCGGCAGCCACATCCTGCATGACCCACGATTCCAAAGCGCGTGATTTTCCCATTCCCGGCTGGCCGATCACGTAAGTATGAGTGCCCCGGTCTCTTGCCGTTAACAGGGAATTCCTGTCATAGAGCAGTTGCTGGTAAAAATAGTTCATGGGAGTTCTTCTCCTATTTCAAGCCCGTCGGGGTGGCCAATTTCATTCCAAACCAGACCGACAGCGAGGCCGTGAAGGATTGCCAGGCCGGTGCCGAATACTGAAAACTGCCAGCCCATAACCAGGTAAATCAGCGCAAGAAAAACCAGGGAAAGCAAGGTGGTGGCCGTAGTGCGGATATAGACGTTTCCCAGATTTACGCCCAGGTAGCGCCAGACGTGAGGCTGGCCGTGTATCAGGATGGGCCGGTAGAGCCGATAGCTCAAGAGCAGAAATTCTCTGGCAGCCCGGCGCATGAAAGAAACCAAGGTAGGCAGATTACGGAACAAGCCTTGCAGCAACAGGTAGATAAAATTGAGCCCCAGGAGGCACGTTCCGAAGCAGGTGTAGGCTGCGACTTTCAGAAGTAAGTCCATCCGATCCTCCTTACCGAGTAGGTTCGTTCACCCACCGGTCGATTTCTATCCAATAGCCGTCTTCGGTGACGGCTACCAAAATGGGATCAAGGCCGCTGCCCGCTGCGAGCAGGAAGATGGGTACGAGCAAAACCGCTGCCGCGCTCAGGGCTGCCAGGGCAAAAACCGCCAGACCCGAAACTGCTGCCACGCCCAACGCGAGGCTTCCCGCCGGGCTGTCGGCCCAGTGGCGCAGGGAAACCTGCCAGGACGCCAGGGTGTTGGATGCCGGTCTACTCTGCCCTGCCCCAGCCGGTGCGGGTAAAAGTTTCGGGGCTTCGTGCACCAGGACAAAACCTTTCGGCCTGAGGCCCGCGGCAAAGATGGTTTGCACCCGGCTGAGGGCGCGAGCGGGGATCGAGCTTGAGTCGATTTCCGCGGGGGCCAGCAGCCACTCTCCGAGCCGTACCGGTCTTTCGGGCATGGGCGCTTGGCCCAAAACCCGGAAGTCCCAATGCTCCTGACGCCCGAGAGCGAGCAGTTGTCCAGTTTCAAAAGAGAGTTCCGCTACTTCCCGGACGGTGAAAGGTGCGGGCGAAATTTGTTTTGCGAGCAATGTGTCCATGATATTTTCTCCTATAGCTTTTCGATGGTTTGAAGGAACCGGACCAGGTTGGAAATTGCCGGACGCCAGCCATACGTTGCCATCCAAACAACGACGGCCAGGGATAGCGCGAGCAGCCAGTACAGACCCTCGGGAGGAATGATCCACCATAGGATGGTGAAGATCACCAGAGCCGCAATTACCGTGATGAGGCGAGCGGGAATTCGCCGGGGTCGAACATCGAAATTCAGGTTACGAAAAGCATTTGTTTGATCCATATTGACTCCTTTTGAATGACTTACACTCGAAGTTTTTGCTCTATAATTATTTGTAGTAACCAAGCCAAAATTTCTGATCCGGCAACTTGCTACACCATGAGAATACTCCAGCAAGGGCATCTTGCCCGTAAACCTACGTCGTAAACGGATGGGTACAACAATGGTTGACACGAATTCGGATGATCCCCTTGAAAAATTACGCAAGCTAAGCGGGCAGGAGCAAAAAGTTCTTATACTTCGCTGTAAGGGTCTTGATTACAAAACCATTGCTCTATTGCTCCATATATCTGTTGACACTGTCAAAGGATACATGCAACGTATTTATCTCAAGTTGGGTATAGATATTATTCCCCCAGCCCAACGGATGAAAACCATCTACCAGATTTATTGCCCCTTACTCGAATCGCCGGAATTACCCCCGGCACGACCGGAAGATGAAGTAGTAGAAGGAACGTTTGAGCCCATTCCCCCGGAAGTCGAGAAAATGGTTGACGAAGATGAATATCCGATTGTTCATGTCCAGCCTCAACCGCTAAAAACTATTCCAAAAACTGATAAAAAATCGCGGAGAATAGTCTGGTTGATTTTAGGACTAACTTTGGGACTATGTCTTGGAGCAACAGGGAGTATTTTGGTCGGACGGTTAAATTTCGAAGCGATGCCTTTCCTCCCCCAACCAACAGCTACTACGACACTGACATCAACACCCTCACTTACTGTATCGGCTATACCGTCCGCCACTCCCGAGACTCCCACACAAACACCAATAATTGTTCAGCAGGTTATCGTTGTGACAGCAACAGAGCCGCCTTCGAATGCCACTCCCAGCCTGCCTACAGCTACGGACACACCATTAGCAACTTTGCCCTTCGTAGATACCTTTGACCTTAGAGCCCGACCGGAATGGGAGATCAGCACTGGGACTTGGCGCGTATTGGATGGTCACTTCACGGCTGAGAACAACAACGCATGGCAGATCGCTTTCGTTGGTGATCTAAATTGGCACAACTACAAAATAGAGACGACTACATTCTCAAAGCAGTTCGTTGATCCTATTCGGATCATTCTCAGGGCAAACAAGGATGGCTATATTGCTTTTGAGTATTATGCGGCTGGTGCCAGATGGCTTCTTGTAAATGGCGAGAATGAGAAAGAACTTGCGAGTGTCGACCATTATTTTGATTCGGACACAATTTACAAAGTTATAGTGGAAGTAAAAGATGACATATATACAGCTTATATAAATGGCATACAATATTCGCAAATTCAAGATACTACGTATCCTCAAGGAAGGGTCGGAATCGGTTTTAATGCCTCCTACCTAAATTGGTTTGATGATTTTCGAGTAACAGAACTCCCATAACAAATTTGTGTTGCCAGAAAATAGCGTATCTGAACTCAATTAGATAGTTCCCGAAAAGCAAGTTGAAACCCTTCAGCGAATGCATCTACAAGCGGGATTTCAATTTTCCCGTTCTTTCCTGTATCCGGTATAAGCTCTTCAAGATTAATGAGTCGCCCATCTTGATCACGTTTCATCTCGAACATTTTGAGATATTTCAACTGCTCCTGAATTTGTAAACCAGAGACAATCAAAACTTCCTTCCGGTCTGGGTCATGGATAGGTCGCATTTTAAGTGGCTTGCCCTCTTTAGATCTGCTCATCCAGCCCTCGCTGATCATAAAGACCTGTCGTAATCTCCCCACCTCGCCACTCCTTGCCGCATAACGTCCGGCTGATTGCATCAACCGAATTCTCGAATCATGTGTAGCGGGCAACGTACCCACCCCGGCCGCGATGATGTTTTTGCTTCCATCCATGATGAACAACGCCTCATGTCCCCCATTTTTAAGAGTCATCTCTTTTGCAACCAGGGTTACCTCTTCAAAACTGATTGAGTATGTATTTCCTTTTCTTTCAGGCAACATAAGATTGATCTATGAAATTTTCTTACATAAGAGTTTGCAAATCAAGCCCTCCATTTTCTCAAACTAGAAAATCATTTCGGCAAGCTCTGTGATCGTGGCAACAAAACCCGAATCCAATTCCTGCTTTTCTCTCCACCTGGACCAAAAATCAATAATGCTCCCCCCGCCACATCCTGCAAAACAATGCCAGTAGTTCTCTTTGTCGTTCACGCCAAAACTCGAATGTTGATCGTCATGGAAGGGACATAAACCAACTGCGCCACTTGTTGTCTGTCTTAGGTCGACGTATCGGCTGATAAACTCCAGAACTGTTACCGCCGCCTTGATCCTCTTTGAAACAACGTCTGTGGGCTCATCTAATGGCTTAGGATGGGCATCTGGCGGCAAAGATGGCGATCTGGATATATAAGAATTCAGAAGGGCATCAGAAACGAATTGAGGGCTTTGTAATGCGTAAATCTGTTCACTCAATGTCTGGGCCAAAGGTTTACCGTTATTTCCGTAAAAACCATAACGTCGTCTGGTCAGCCTATGTATTCCAAAAGGCAAACGCACTAAAGACCCCGGACCCTTTCCCACAGTATCTTGCTTGGGATATATCTCAATGTTACCGACGTGATATGAATCTAAAACTCCCTGAGCAAATTTTCGGGCGGCAAGTCCTGCGACTGGCCGGGCAAAGAAAATCCAGAGATGGCCACCTCGCCGGCTTTTCTCGATATAAGCTGGGACATTGTCATTCGCAAGCCTTGCCGCAATATCACGTAGATCATTCCAGCCATCGCTTGAGTCCGAATCAAATACGACAAAACGCACCTGGCTTTCGGGGTCGAGTAGGTACGTGCCCAAGGTAATCTCTCCGCGCAAGTGAGCATGGATATGCTCGGTCTTTAGATGCTGGTGGACGCATACATATCGTCCATCCACCAATTGCACGGCGTAGAGATCCCGGCGCTGAATAAAGCGCTCGGCCAATATCTCGGCCGGTTTCGCCAACTTTTCCGGCCCCCATTGTTCCACTTTTGAACCCACCTTGGGATCAGCATAACAAAATATTCGCCGAAATCAAATACCCGCCGATTAAATGCGAGCCGCCGTAGGCGGCGTTCACTTTCGGCGCGCGGGGGAAAGGGTCCGGGAGATACCCCCGCGCGCAAGCGTGTCGGCGACGAAGACGCCGACTGCCAAGACCGGCACCGAGGATTTTGGTCCCGAAGGGACGAAAAGCCGAAAGTGGCGGCTCCATCATAATGAGCGGAGCGAGTTTGAGGAGCCGCAGGTCTTGGCAGTCGGGGTCGATCACCTGCGTACTTTCAGGTGACGAAACCGACACGCCCGACTTGAGGAGTGGGGGGCCTGGCAAATTCAGTCCGTTTTGAAGCGTTTTTTGCGAAAAGACGGTCTGAATGACATGGCCTCTCCGAGTCAAGGCGGGTCTCCCGGCTCAAGCCGAGGGCTCGATGCCCGAAGGCTTGAGGCTTAGGTGTACGGAGCAATCGAACAAGGGTACGAACAACTCAACGAATACGGAAAAAATTTACTCGTACAAAAAAACTCCACACCTGGTAAATAGAACGGCTAATTCCCCTGGGTAAAATTCTCGGCGATTTTCGTGACCAGCTCCGCAAATTCGCTCATATTCTCTTGGAAAACGAGAATGCTGCTTCGTTCCGGCTTTTGGTCCTTACCTTTCATACGGCTTTCTGTGATCACCAAATACGGTTTCCCCTCTTTGGTCTCTTTAATGTCGAAGAAATAGGTCTTGGACTTTGCCTTTAAGATTTCACCTTTATTTTCTCTTTCAACCACGTTTTTCACCCCCCTTCTGACACTTAATGGATGTTTTTGTTCCCCCAGTTTGTTCAGGCCTTCCACAAGCCTGGTTGCCAATCCAAGCAGATCATCAATTGTAAAAAAGATAGCACGCTCTGTATCAGACTCGATCTCCAGGCTCGGATTTTTGCGCAAAAGCTCGAATTGCTTCATCAACGATTTTCCAGAGCGGTAGTGCTCGCCCTGTTTGTATACGGTGGCGACGTTGTAGTCTTGTGATGGAATCATAAGCTTCTAAAGATATTCTAGCAGTTAGCCTAATTCTTTCAATTTTAGGTTCGGATGTGTTTTCATAAATATCAGGCATAAGCGTAAAGTCGTCATTGTGTCGATACGTCTCGATGGCTTGGTGTAAAGACGTCAACTTAGGTTAACAAACCAGCTAACCGAATGTCAAGAGTCATTTATCCGGAATATTGAACTTGACACATTGCCTCCGACGAATATATATTTAATTTTGCTAGCGCAAAATTGGTTATTAAATTTCTCTCTTGCAACATGCTGTGTTATCTGAGAGTTTAACAACAATATAATTCTAAACGACGCCTTGGAACTTCCGAGGCGTTTTGTTTTCCCTCGGTTCCTAGCCGGTCTTTTTCCTCCGGCAGCGGCGACCACATAGCTATTCGGTTCGGCTTTTAATTCTGTATGTGCCTAGGTCGTAGTGGCTAACCAGCCACGCATTCTATAAGGAATGGATTTAGCAGACGACATCTCCTACTCACTATATGGATTCTTGGTGGATTTTGTCTCCCCCATTGATAATTATTAGAAGCAGAAAAAGCCGAAGTCAAGGCCTAAATCGCACCATGATAGCGTGGTTGATACCGTGGTATCACGGTGTCTTGGTTGCGTGGTGGCTTGGTTATTCATTCAAAGCTCTCAAGACCTTATCCAGAATACTATTGCTCCCGTTCTGTTCATAATCTTCAAGGATAAAGTTTATAGCTATTCTGGCTACTTCGTTTTCACTCGTTTTGATACCCTGGCTTTTGTATGAATAAACGATGTCCAGAAGAGCTTTCTTTTCTTCCGGGGTAAAACGGTGGGTGGCGGCTTCTTTCCCCAATTCCTTTACAGCCTTGCGCACGGTTTCTATCGTGGTATCTTGGACTCGTGACACCGTGGTGTCATGGTTGCTTGATACCATGCTATCTTGGTGTCGTGGTTGCATGGTTGCAACAGACTTTTCTTTTCGAACAGGTACAATATTCGTTTCTTTTTTGACCGGTGGTTTGGGGGATGTGGGAGAAACAGGCTCAACAGACGCTTGTGGTGGCGGTGAGAAAAAGGGACTGTCGGCCAACCCGGATTTGCTCACCTGGAGATTACCTCCTTTACCAACGCCTTATAGGCCTCGGCCCCGGCACTGTTAGGAGCATGATCGAATACATGCGTGTGATTCGAGTGAGCTTCCTCAAGGTTGACGTTCCTGGGTATCACAGTCTTAAAAACAAGTTCCCCAAAGTAATCTCGAAGTTGTTTCTCAACGTCCTTTGATACGTTTGTATGGTCTGAAAATGTACAGACTACTCCGAGAATATCAAGACCGGGATTCAACTGCGTTTGCTTGATAGTATTGATAATTTCCCGTAGTTGTACCAGGCCGGTTAGGGCAAAGAATCCTGTTGAGACAGGGACGAGAAGTTTGTCACTGGCCGTAAAAGCATTGATAGTTAGTATTCCAAGAGATGGGGGGGTGTCTATGATAATGTAGTCATAGTGATTTTTGATCTTCTCCAGAGCGCGCTTGAGCCGCTCGCTTCTATTGTCAATAGCTTGGGCCAACTCCAGGTCTATTCCTGATAGGCGAATATGAGACGGAATTAAATTCAGGTTGTATGACTTGGTCTTTCGAATAATGGAGGATAGGGGAGCAAAATTTACGATTACATTGTAGAGAGATTTTTCAAGTGGCACTTCAATCTCAGGGTGAGTAAAAACCCGGGTCGAATTTGCTTGGGGATCGGTATCGATCAAGAGCACCTTGTAGCCTTCCAACGACAAACCCGCAGCCAGATTTATAGCTGTTGTACTCTTGGCAACACCCCCTTTTTGATTGGCAATAGAAATTATCATGTCTCCTTGGTTCGTTTTACGTACTCTGAGCTTATTAATCGAAGCAGAGCAGAAAGCGTAATATTTCGCTCATTGGCAAGCTCCTGCAGGCCACGCTTCAATTTGTCAGGTGCTACAAACTTTATCTGCATCTCGTTATAATTCTTAGGATTATTAATTTGGGACATAAATGGTACATGTTTGGGACAGCAAACCAATATCAGCAGATTGAGAGACTCACGTCAAGCCCCAAAAATCCTACTTAGCGCAAAATTCCCAAATAGATCCTATCATAAACTTTCTTTTCCCAAATCCAATTAGACTATTCTGGGAAGAACGCTTATCAAGAATCCTGCGTTAATTTTTTTCTGGTTTTGAGCCACTCATGAAAATAATTCCGAATTATCTTGTATAATTTTATAATGTAAGACAACGAAAGATGATATTTCAACTTCAATCAATGGTTGGGTATAGGAATGTGTAGTTCGGGATCCACAGTATAAGCGATGAATACTTGGACAAGATCTGAGATTATAAATTTTGTCACCTTGATCTTTACAGCGATCATGGCTGTTTTGGTTATTATTCCGTCAGTTAGTAGTCTTTTAAGTTCGTCAAATACTTCTAACATCCCATGGTTTGTTGCTCTTCAATTTCTATTAGGTATTTTTCTATTCCTTCTTGGACTTTGGATGAATGGCAATTTGACACTAGAAATTATTAGAACCTATTATGATGCTGGTGTAGTAAATGATACTCAGCATCCTGATAATCTAATGGAACGCCTAAATACAAAAACCCATAGATTTATCTTCGGCCTTGCTTGGTTTGCCGTAATTTCACTACCGATTAATCTACTAATAGGTCACAATGTCAACTTAGATTTACTTGTATTATCACAGACCTGGCTATTTACCATACTCGCCGCCTTACCCATCCAAGGTCTTTTTTATACTTTGGCATTGAAATATGCGAAAGAGAAACGTGATGCAAGAGACAATAATCATTAGCATCGTCAGTGGAAAAGGCGGTACAGGAAAGACTCTGCTTTCCGCTGTATTGGCTGAAATGCTGGGCAACCAAAATATCTCTACACTGGTGGTTGACTTAGATATATTTGTGAGAGGCCTAACATCTTTGCTCTACTATCACAAGCAAGAGGCTTTGCAATTGACTGAAGCAGACGAAATATCAGTAGCTGACTTCTTTATTAACAAAGATACGGCCAACAGTAATAAAACAAATAAGAAAAAACTAGGAATATCAAGATATCGGTCATTTGATGTTCTTCCAGCCGTTTCCACTATCGACCAATCACTACATTTTCAAGACTTTTCTCCTGACAATCGTAAAGAGGCAGAAAAGATATTAAAGCAAATCTTTGACCGAATCCCCAAAAGCTATCAGATTGTGATTCTGGATTGCCGAGCAGGTTATGATGAATTGATAGCGGCTATTCATTCTATTAGCAATATTACAATCGCTGTAGAAGAAGATGACCCTATCGCAAGAATTACGGCAGAAAACCTGGTGCGGCAATTGCAAGAGGACTCAATGACTCCGTTATTTCGAATCGTAAATAAGGCACGAGGAATAGTCAGCGAGACAGATCTGGATCGTCATATTCGCGGAGTTTCCGATTTAGGTTCAATACCATTTGATATTGATGTAATGAATAGTTTTGGTGAAGCAACGTTTTGGGATGATATTTCAAAGACCCTTTATAGGGTTGCTTTAGCTCGGGCGTGGAATCGATTAAACCAAAGAATGAAGTTGGGATACGAGCTAAAAACCTCTCGTTTTAGCCCGGTAAGTTCCGAGGTACTAGAGTCTCGAATCGGTTTCCTTTCATCTTCTAATCGTGTGCTTTTTATTTATGGGATTTTTATTGCTTTGGTAGGTTTCAGCATAGTCTTGATTGGATTTGATCGATTGACACATCTAACGTTGATAGAAGGTTTATCTCTATCTATGGGCTTTGCTGGCATTGTCCTCACGTTCTATGCTGTCACAAGATCCAGAAAAAAATCATAGAGCAGCTAAAGATGTAAAGACTTTTATTAGGATCTTCGGAGTTTGGAGAACCGGATCACCGGCAAAATTTGGTCTGTGGCATCGTGTAATGCAGTTTGGGAAACGAGTTTGGGATAAGCTAAGGTGTAGTACATGTGACGTAATTTGATAATGCAGAAAGTGCTTAAATTTATCTGGTTATTGGGTCTAAAATTTATAGACCGTGCAACTAAGTATCAGCTTAAGTTTGTTAACTAATGACATCCGCCTTAACTAGGGCGGATGTCAAATTTTAGATCATAGTAAATTATTTAACATTTTGAAGGCAGACTCAAACCGATCTATTGCTTCTGAAGGGATGTCTTTTGTAAGTTTAGTTATATTTTCAGCAAAATATCTTGCAGGTCGGAAATGGCTAAATGCATTACCGCTAATAAGTGGATTTTTCCGAAAACATTCTTCTAATCGTTGGATGATTCTGGGAGACTTCGAGGTTAACATTTTTAAAGTGACCGGACTTTTTAAGTCAGCGCTATATTCTTGATTTACAAGTTCAAGATAAAAATCGACTCCGAACATATCTTCGATGTCCGCCTCACTAAAACCCGTAAAGTCAGCAAATGTTAATACATTCTGTTTTTTGAGAAGTTTCTTCTTGTATAAGTTTTCAACAGTTTGATGATCTTTCTTTTGAATATCAATTAAAGTAGCTATTTTCAAACCATGTTGTGCTCCAAGTAGAGCTACGAATGTAGGCACTTTGTCGGAGCCACCTACAGGCGTAATTGTCCACTGCTCACTAAGTTTTTCTCGGCCTAATGACTCCAATACACCAGACATTGCTTGTAAATAGAGCAAATCTGAAACGCCTTCAACAATTAAACTATTGGGTCCTACAAATAATGATTGGTATATATCATAGCCTAATGCACCCTGTAATGGGAAAAGACTATCTTCTGTTGCATCAAGTACCTCAGAGATAACTTTCGTTCCATCTTGCTCTTTGGGAATTTCATCTTCAGAATCTGTACTCTTATCTTGTACGATTAGAACTCGTTCAAATTTAGTTGCATCTACCATAAAAGGTGAATGAGTAGTGTAAAGTACTTGATGTGATCCTTTTAACTCTTTCTCAATGTAGTCAAGTAAGTCAGCTTGGGCTCGTCCATGCAGAAAAAGTCCAGGTTCGTCAAGTAACAATATAAGGGGTTCATTTTTCTTCTGTTGTTGGTCAAACCAAGCTAGAAATGAGAAAAACCACAGAAAGCCGCGAGATCTAGTACCAAGTCTCGTAGAGACTTGTCTTTTAGTATCATGTATACGCCCCCAGATGTTTGTTCCTGTCGTCATTCCATCGGGATCGCCCGATCTTCCAGGTCGCACATCAAATTCCATACGAAGATGTTTGTTCTGTGACCAATACTTTAAAACCTTTTTAGTCAAATGGTTGCTTGCACCCTCTAGTTTATTTACTAAACTTTCCGTTCTTTCTGGATTAAGGAGTTCCTCTAAATCTAGGCGAGCAAGTTCTATCAATCCCAATAGAGGGTAATCTGATTTTTCAAGGTTATCTTGCTCAACTCTTTTTTTCAGAGCTTCTATATTGTCTTGGCCCGTCATCAGAAAGTACTCATCAAAATACATAAATTTCGGTACTTTCTTTTCTAGATATTTGGTATATATGTAGAGTGTCAGACCTTCTGCACTTCGAATTTTTTCGATACTTGCCTTAAGCCGTTGGATATGTTCACTAACATCTGGATCTGTATGAGCATCAACTAATTTTTGAAGCGCATCTAGGCTTGTAGAAGTTAGAAATTCTTTTTCTAATTCAGTTGGAATTTGAGTTTCTTCTATGATTGCATGAATAGCTTTTTTCTCATCAATAGTTAGCTCGACATAAAGGCTATTATCATATCCTTTGCTCAGAATAAGCTCTGGGTTTTTCAGAATTCCACTTCCAAACTCAGTCTCAATATCTTTAAGCTCTTCCGGTAAAAGCATAAAAACTGCTTTTGTGACAATTGCTGGCTCGCGTTTTCCTGCATCAACTTCTTGTTGATAGTCTTCAACATCACTACGAGGGTAATCGTCAGTGACATCAAATTCATCGTTTTCTGGAATAATAGGATTCAATCGATAAAGAGCTTGCAAAATCGCTGTTTTGCCAGCTTCATTTTTCCCAACAAGACAAGTTATCTCTCCAATATCGAAAGGATTAGTACTGCGAATAGATTGGAATTCTGAAATTTCTGCGCGACAAAGCTTCATGATGCACAACTCCCCGTTCGTTAAACTTAAAGAGTGAATGGATAGTTTATTATATCTAATAATTTCCCCTCTGGATGTCTGGAATAGCAATGGATTGGAGTTGTAAAAAAAGTGCTAGCAATTGCTAGCACCTCCTTGTAGCTCTTTACAAAGAGCTAATATTGTTAGTTGCTCAAAGTAATCTCAAGCATTTTACTTGGAGCAGAAACACGGAGTGGGTAGTGTGCCCCCAAGCGGACTCGAACCGCTGTTTGAGCCTTGAGAGGGCTCCGTCCTGGGCCACTAGACGATGGGGGCTTGTGCCGCGATCAGCGCGGGCATTAAGCGGGCCGAATTTTATCATTTGCGGCCTCAAACGTCAACGAATATTTCATTATGAGGTATGGTTTTCTCAAAGTCGTAAATTCTTAACGCGATGAGGCAGGGCTTATCAGAAAAGGCGCCTCTGCAGCACAATCGTAGGACCAATCGAGGTCCAATCAAGCTCCAATCAAACACCAATGGCTGCCTGATTAACGGCCCTGTAAATACTCCAAACGGGGAATTCACACAACTGCCGGAACGGTGTACAACCCCTGTCATATCCGATCGCTTTGCAAAGCCAACTTTTTTCTGTCGTGGTATGATTAGCGCCGTTATCAAAAGGAACTTATGCCAACTTTCAAATCAAAACTTCCCAACCATTTCGATCTGCCGCGCCGCATCAACCGGCTCGGCGAGCTTGCTTACAACCTGTGGTGGGCCTGGAACCCCACGGCCCAGCGGATGTTCAACCGTATCGACAACAACCTGTGGGAACGCGTCAACCACAACCCGATCCGTTTCCTGCGGGATCTCGAACGTTCGGCACTCAATTCTGCCGCACAAGATCCGCTCTATCTGGAGTTGTACGACCGCGTTTTCTGCGAGTTCGACGATTACCTGAACCGTAAAGACACCTGGTTCAGCAACCAGCACCCCAAGCAGCAGAACCAGATCGCCTACTTTTCGATGGAATTTGGGCTGCATGAAACCCTGCCGATCTACTCCGGCGGCCTGGGCGTGCTCTCGGGCGACCACCTGAAGGAGACCTCGGACATCGGTCTGCCGCTCGTCGGCGTGGGCCTGCTCTATACCGAAGGCTACTTCTCCCAGCGTATTTCCGAAGACGGCTGGCAGGAGGCCGTCAATAATCCTTTGAGTTTTGCCGACCTGCCGCTGCTGCCCGTTCTGAACGAAGACGGCAGCGAGGTGCGCATTCAGGTGAACTTCCCGGACGGGCCGGTGGTAGCCCGCATCTGGGAGGTGCGCGTCGGGCGGACTCCGCTTTACCTGATGGACACCAACATCGATACCAATATGCCCATAGCGCGCCAGCTTACTACGCGCCTGTACTGGTCCGACGTTAACCTGCGCATCATGCAGGAAATTTTGCTGGGCATTGGCGGCGTGCGCGCCCTGCGTGCCCTCGGGTTCGACCCGGCTGTCTGGCATATGAACGAAGGCCACGCCGCGTTCATGACGCTCGAGCGTGCCCGGGAGCTGGTCAAACAGGGCAGGAGCTTCGACGAGGCCATCGCACAGAGCAAGGCCAACAACGTTTTCACCACGCATACGCCCGTCCCGGCAGGTAACGACGAGTTTCCGCTGTGGCTGATCGACAAATACCTGGCTGCCTTCTGGCCCGAGCTCGGCCTGACCCGCGACCAGTTCGCCGACCTGGCGCGCCACCAGCAGAACTGGGGCGACGCCTTCAGCATGCCCGTGCTGGCGCTCAAGTTTTCGGACGGCCGCAACGCCGTCTCGGAACTGCACGGCATGGTCAGCCGCAAAATGTGGAACCCCCTGTGGCCCGAGCTGGCCGAGGAGGATGTGCCGATTACATACGTCACCAACGGCGTCCACACCGGCACCTGGATGGCGCGGCGCATTCGCGTGTTGTTCGACAAATACTTCGGCGCAGACTGGCTCGAGAACCTGGACGACTTCGAGATGTGGGAAAAGATCGAAGCCATTCCGCCGCAGGAACTGTGGGCTGTGCGCAACCATCTCAAGCGCAAACTGGTCTTCTACATCCAGGAACGCGCCCGCAAACGCTGGGTCAAAGGTGGCTTTCACCCGGTGCAGGTCATTGCCGAGGGAGTGATGCTCGACCCGTACGTGCTGACCATCGGCTTTGCGCGCCGCTTTGCCACCTACAAACGCGCCGACCTGGCCCTGAGTGAGTTCGAGCGCCTGCTGGAACTGATCAACCGCCCCAACCGGCCGGTGCAGATCATTTTTGCCGGCAAGGCGCATCCGGCCGACGAACCGGGCAAGATGATGATCCAGTCCGTCTACCGGGCCGTCAAAAAGGCCGAGAACGGCGGGCGCATTGTCTTCCTGGAAGATTACGACATGAACCTGGCGCGCTACCTCGTCCAGGGTGTGGATGTGTGGATGAACACCCCGCGCCGTCCGAACGAAGCCTCCGGCACTTCGGGCATGAAAGCCGCCCTGAACGGCGTACTCAATTTCTCCGTCCTGGACGGCTGGTGGCGCGAGGCCTTCAACGGCGATAACGGCTGGGCTATCGGCCCCGATGCCGATCTCGAAAGCCAGGTGCAGGACCAGTCCGATTCAGAGAGTCTGTACCAGACCCTGGAGAACGAGATCATCCCGCTCTACTATACCGAGCGCGACGCAAACGACGTGCCGTATAAATGGGTGCAGCGTGTCAAAGAATCGATGCGCACGATTACGCCGCAGTTCAGCACGCGGCGCATGTTGAAGGAATACGTCGAACGGCTGTACCTGCCGGCCATGACGAAGCAGGAAAAGAAGTAAAATAAAGGCGCAGCGCCAAAAGAGGCTGCGCCTTTACTCATTCACTCACCTTACGCACTTCCGGGATTTTAAACCCAAGGAGCTTTAACCACGAAGGGCACCCCGTAAAATCATCAGGGCAGGCGAAGTAGCACGACACCTGGTAGCACGACACCTGTCACCTGCCCCGCCGGACTTCGGCGGGGTACGCGGAAGGTGCCAGGGAGAAGACCAAATCCTTTGGCTTTTAGCCAAAAAGCTCGATGTTCTTAAGATTTCCTTTGTGTTCCTTTGTGGTTAATGGTTTCTCTTTTTCAGTGCTCTGCGTAAGGTAAGTCATTCACTTCAGGAGTGCGAATCATGAATCCTAATGACGTCCCCGAGATTGACGTGCAGGAAGTGGCGCAGAAAATAAAGGCCGGAGATAAATTCACGATTGTGGACGTGCGCGAGGACTGGGAAACGGAAATGGCAAGCATCCCGGATGAGCGTGTTGTCGTTGTGCCGCTCAGCAGGATTTCTGAGCAGGCTGAGAACGCCTTTCCCGAAGAGATACGCAACCCGCAGACCGAGATCGTCGTCATGTGCCATCATGGTGTCCGTTCGGCGAAAGTGACGGCCTGGATGAAACAAAACGGTTGGCAGAACGTCGTCAGCCTGCGCGGGGGCATTGCGGCGTATGCCGAGGAAATCGATCCGTCGGTGGGGACGTACTGATGCTGGTCCTACCTTGCCAATCTTACCGGCCCAAGCAGGTTTTGCCGTAAGTTTGTCTTGCCCCCCATTCTCTCATAACTGTTCTCGAATAACTGATTTTTTTGCTATACTGGGAACATGGACGAAAAAACCATCATCCTGCTTGCAGACGATGATTCAGCTGTCACCGACAGCCTGGCGCCATTCCTGGAGCGGGCCGGCTTTCACGTACTGGTTGCCGGTGACGGCGCTTCGGCGCTGGAAAAGGCCCAGGTCCAGCATCCCGACCTGCTCCTGCTCGACGTGCTCATGCCGCGCATGGACGGGCGCGAAGTGCTGCGACGCCTGCGCCATGCCAAAAATTGGACCCCCACCATCCTGCTGACGCGCGTGGGTGAATCTTCCGAACGCGCCCTGGCCCTGGAAGAAGGCGCGGATGATTACCTCAACAAACCTTTCGATCCGCACGAACTGCTGGCGCGCATCCGCGCCATTCTGCGCCGCGCCCGTCCCGGTGAGAAATCGCTCTCTGCCGCGTGGATGTTGGCCTGCGGCGACCTGACCCTGGACCGCCACGCCCGCCGGGCGAAGCTGGGCGGCAAAATACTCGAGCTGACTCCCAAAGCCCTCTCGGTACTCGAATACCTGATGACCCATCCGGACGAGTGCGTCAGCCGTGAGCGCCTGCTGGAAATGGTCTGGGGCTGGCAATACCCGGCCGGGACGCGTACGGTGGACACGCGTATGGCGGAATTACGCCGCGCCCTGGACGATGACCCCGAGGATCCGCATTTCATCGAAACGGTTCCCGGTGAAGGCTACCGCTTCGCCGCAGAAGTTCAGGCGCTGCGCTGACCATGATCAAACGCATCCTGCTCACGCTCGCCCCACTCGCCCTGGGATTATTCTGTTCGGCGCTATACGAGGCCCTACGCGGGATCGGTCTGATCGAGCGGGAGACGATATACGTTTTCCGCCTGGGCCTGGGGACGCTGCTTATCCTGACGGGGGTATTCGTCTTTCTACTGATGGTCTCTTTGCTGGCCGGGGAAAAATGGGGCCGGAACAATGCCTTCAATCAGGGCGAGGAGCGCCGGCGCAGTTTCATCCGCCGTCTCGACCACGAGTTGAAGAATCCGTTGACCGGCTTGCGCGCCGCGCTGGCCAATGTGAGCGAATCCGCTTCGACCGGCGACCGGGAGCGCGCCGCTGCCAGCGCCCGCCGCGATGTGGAACGACTCACCCGGCTGCTGGCGGACCTGCGCAAACTCTCCGACCTGGACGAGCGGCCGCTGGAACGCTTTCCCGTTTACGTGCCCAACATTCTGGACGAGATCGTCGAAGCCGCTTCGAGCCTGCCTGCCCATCAGGGACGCGCCGTCAACCTGCTGATTGCCAACGTTCCATCGCTGCCGCTCGTCACCGGTGACCGCGACCTGCTCGGGCTGGCCTTTTATAACCTGATCGAGAACGCGCTGAAGTTCACCGGGCCGGGCAATGCCGTGGAAGTGCGTGCGCGCGAAGAGGGGCGCAGCGTGGTCGTCGAAGTGGCCGACGGCGGCGCGGGTATTTCGCCGGAAGACCTGCCGCACCTTTTCGAGGAACTGTACCGGGGCGCGAACGCGCGCGGCGTCGAAGGCAGCGGGTTGGGCCTGGCGCTGGCCGGTCGCATCGTCGATCTGCATGGCGGCAGCCTGAAGGTCGCCTCGCGCCAGGGCGAACGGCATGGCACCGTCTTCAGCATCCACTTACCGGCCGGGGGGCGTAGCGGGTGAGTTCTGTCATAAAACCGTAACAGGGCGGTTGCAAGCGGGTAATAGCCTTTTGTCATAAATCGGGCGTGAGTAAAGATTGCTCACGCCTATTTTCTTGGAGGAAGCAATGTTCGGTATGCTGATTCATACCTGGATGGCTTCCTGAAATTTCGGAGGTGGATTCGGAGGCTGATTCCGACACTTCGGAAATGCAAGGTGATATATATTCCACATTACGAATCGGTTATATCAATGGTAACCATCCCGTAAAGTAGTACCAGCGTCAGTTGCTGGATGATCTTCTGCTGCTCTTCAGCCGAGTCGCTATCGATCGCTCCTTGTCACCGAAGAAAAGCCAAGCGGAAAAGGAGCAAACACGTAAATAGTTCAGATAGACGCAGAGGGTGTTGAAGGAAGCGGTCTGGCGCTGGCGGGTTGAATCATCGACCTGTACGGCGGCGGCCTGAAAGCTGTGTCCCGCCAGGGGAACGGCCCGGGATTATCTTTAGCATCCATTTACCAGCCGCGCAAGGTTATTCAAAGATGATGTCACAAAATTGTGACCTAACAGTTGCAGGCCGGTAACAGCCCCTTGATATAAACAGGTTGTATGGACGAATTGCTCTGCGGCAATCTACAAACAGTCACGCCAATAGCCGCCATTTTCTTATACACTGCAGCCGGTGTAAGGGAAGGGATTGACAGCATGCATGTTGGATTTTAGGCAAGTTGATAACACACCGTTGATCTGACTCGGGGCAGGACACCACCATGGATGGTTTCATCACGGCCATCCCCAACAAATCCGAAAATAGCTTTCTAAGGAGAATGAAAATGCAAACACACGTATGGCGAATGGCCAGTATCTTAACCTTGCTGGCAATGTTGATCAGCCCAGTGGGCCCAGCCAGCACGGCTCATGCTGCACCGCTCGATACTCACCAACCTGGCGTTTCAAAACCTGGCATACAGGTCATTTCCGCTTCTTACGTCGGTGCCAGCCAGCCGCTGCGCTCACTGGCTCCCATTGTCGTTGACCCGAAAGCTGCCAGTGCTGTACGCAAACTGCAGACGCGCCTGCTGCTCCCAAAAACTCAAAATGCCTTGACCGGCAGCCGCAGAGATGCCTCTATTTTGCAGCCTGGTCTGGCCGGTGGGGGTCCTCCAATGCCCCCTCCCGAGGCTAGTTTTGACGGCGTTGACAACGTCAGCGGCGTTTTGCCTCCCGACACACAAGGCGATATAGGTTACGACCCTGCCACTGGCAAGAAATACTACGTCCAGTGGGTGAACCTGGCCTTCCAGGTTTGGGACGTCACCAATCCGATAGCCCCTGTTTCGCTGTATGGCCCGGCCGCCGGCAATACGCCCTGGGCAGGAACCGGAACCATATGCGCAACTCATAATGACGGCGATCCGATCACCCAGTTTGACCACCTGTCCAACCGCTGGATGATGAGCCAGTTCGCGCTGGGCTTCCCCAATAATTTCCACCAGTGCATCGCCGTTTCGGCCAGCGCCGACCCGACCGGCGCTTGGTATCTATATGACTTCCAGACCAGCACCACACTGATGAACGATTATCCCCACTTTGGGGTCTGGCCGGATGGCTATTATATGACCACCAATCAATTCAATGGCTCAACGTTCGCCTGGGCCGGCGCAGGTGTGGCAGTCTTCGAGCGCTCGGCCATGTTGAGCGGTCTGCCTGCCCGCATGATCTATATTAACATCGGCGCGAAGACATTGAACTACGGCGGAATGCTGCCCACAGACCTGGACGGCCCGGCCCCGGCGGTTGGCACGCCCAACTACTTCATGGAATGGGATGACAGCACCTGGCTGGCCGACCCCGCGGATACCCTGCGCGCCTGGCAATTCCATACCGACTGGACCGTGCCGGCTAACAGCACCTTTGGCTTGAACGTCGATTATGACCCCAACCTCAAGATTACCACCGCGGACGTGGACCCGAATATGTGCGGCAATTCGGGAAGCTGTATTCCCCAGCCCGGAACATCGGTCAAGCTGGATGCGCTTGCCGACCGGTTGATGTACCGCCTGCAATACCGCGATTTCGGTTCGTATCAGACCATTGTTGGCAACCATACTGTGGATGCCACCGGCACCGATAAAGCCGGGATTCACTGGTTCGAACTGCGTGATAGCGGCGCCGGCTTTGCCATGAACCAGCAAGGCGTTTTTGCGCCGGATGCCGATAACCGCTGGATGGGCAGCGCAGCCATGGATGAATCTGGCGACATCGCGCTGGGCTACTCTGTTTCCAGTGGCACAACATACCCATCCGTGCGCTATACCGGTCGTCTCGCTGCTGACCCGCCGGGCAGCCTGCCACAAGGCGAAAGAGACCTGGTTATGGGCGGCGGCTCTCAAACGCACCCCGCCGCCCGCTGGGGTGATTACAGCATGCTGGCAGTCGACGCTTCGGACGGTTGTACCTTCTGGTATACCCAGGAATATTATGCCACGACCAGCACTGCCAATTGGAAGACCCGCATCGGTTCCTTCAAATTCCCATCCTGCACCAGGGAGCCCACCGGAACACTCTCGGGCACGGTGACCGATGGTTCTGCTCCGATTGCCGGGGCAACGGTCAACGTCCCGGGCGGTTACTCCACCGTCACAAATGCGGCCGGTCACTATCAACTAACCCTGGTGGTTGGTTCCTATGATGTTACCGTCTCCAAATATGGATACTTGGACGGCACGGCCACAGGCCTTGCGCTCACGGCCGGCAACACCACTACGCAGAACTTTACACTCAGCGTGGCACCTGTCTCCACCATCTCCGGCGTCGTCACGGATGCCATCACGGGTTGGCCGCTGTATGCCCGGATCGACATCTTCGGTTATCCCGGCGGGCCGGTCTTTACCAACCCGGTGACTGGGGCCTATAGCATCGATTTGACCAATGGCTCGTACACGTTTACTGTCAGCGCCCTGAGTGGCGGTTATACCGCCAACATTACGCCCGTCAGCGTCAGCGTAAACACCACCCAGGATTTCGCGCTGGCTGCCAACGCGTTGACCTGCTCGGCGCCCGGCTATAGTAGGTCGGCCCCCAGTTTTTCCGAGGATTTTGAAACCTGGCCGCTTGGCGGCTGGACGGTGGTGGACAATGTTGCCGGCTTGACCTGGAAGGCAAACACCGACCCCGTCTATAGCGACGGCAACTACACCGGCGGTACGGGCCTGGCCGCAACCGTCAATAGTGACAAAAACTTTGGCGTGCCCTACGACACCGAACTGCGCACGCCGCTGATCGATCCGCTCAGCCTGGCCAGCCTGATCCTGCGTTACAAGGCGAACTACCAAGACTGGGCAGCTTTCGATGCGCTTGACGTGGATATCAGCAACGACGGCGGCGCAACCTGGGCGAACCTCAGCCACTGGACCGACAACCAGGGTTCGTCGTATGCTGCCCCTGGTGTGAATGCCGGAGTGGACTTGACTCCTTACGTCAGTGGACCGTTCGAACTACGCTGGCACTACTTTACATCCGAGGCCAACCCGTGGGATTTCTACGCGCAAATTGACGACGTCAAACTGGGCGAAAACTGTGTGCCGCTTGCCTCGGGCGGCCTGGTCGTTGGGACGGTCAAAGATGCCAATACCAACATGGCCATCGCCAACCCCAGCGTAAAAGATGCTGCGCTTAATCCGGCGTTGATCATCGACAACTCTGCCGATGCCAGTCAGGCCTCTCCGATTTATGTGATTGCTGAAACGGCTGGTGCACAAACCCTGACGGCGAGTGCACTGTCATATTTGGCGCATACCACCGGCCCCACTATCGTCGCAGGCGGCACCATCCGTCAGGACTTCCACCTGCAGGCGGGCAAGCTTTCTGCCAGCCCTACCAGCCTGTCCTTCAGCGTCAAATCCAGCGCGCCAAACGCTTCAAAACCGCTTATGCTGACCAACAGTGGTGGGAACGCGGCCAACTACGGAGTCTTTGCCATCCCGGGTGTTTTCTCAGGCTATGCTCCCAAAGGACCATTTGCGACGCATGCTCACGAGGATGGCCCTAAAAACATCAACGCCAGGGATGCCTCACATGTCGAGCTTGATTCTATGCCGACGAATGTTAGCGTGCTGGCGGCTGGCGACGTGACCACTTCCTGGCCGACCGGGTTGACCTATGCCTGGGGCATGGGCTTCGACACGGATGCCACGGATCTGTGGCTGGGCAACATTGCCGTAGCCGGCGGCGATGATTTTAATTACCGCTTCCTGACGAATGGCACCAACACGGGTGACAAAATTGATACCGCGCCCTGGGTGGGTATCTTTGGCGCTGATATGACCTATAACCCCTTCAGCCATACACTGTGGCAGGTCAACGTCGGCGGCGATAACTGTGTCTATGAGATGTCTCCGGCCACTCTGGCAGCCACCGGCAATCGTATATGCCCGGACTTCGGTACATCTGAACGCGGCCTGGCTTTTGACCCGCTAACCAACACCTACTATTCCGGTTCATGGAATGACGGGATCATCAACCACTTTGCCCCGGATGGCACCCTCCTGGATTCCGCCTTTGTAGGCCTGATTATCTCTGGCCTGGCCTTCAATCCCAGCACCGGACACCTGTTTGTGTTGACCGGCGCCAGTCACCCCTCCGGTTTGTTCGATGTCTATGTGCTGGATACCCAAGATTCCTACAACATGCTCGGAGCCTTCAACTTCAAGCAGAGTGGCCTCGCGGTCTTTTCCGATTTCGGTCAGTCTGGGCTGGAGATAGACTGCAGCGGCAAGCTTTGGGCTGTAGATCAAAACAACCAGGAGGTCTACGCCGCCGATTCTGGCGAGAGTGGAGTCTGCAATTGGCAGGCCGCCTGGCTGAGCACCTCGCCCATCCAAGACAGCATCGGTCCTGGCGGCAACGCGAACCTCACGGTTAAAGTGAACGCGACCGGTTTACCTGCCGGCACGCATGAAGCTTACCTGCGTGTGGTCAACGACACGCCTTATGGTGATACGATCATACCAGTCACCCTGGATGTTGAGAGCGCTGTGGTGAAGACGTTCAATTCTCTTGCCAACCAGGACGGTTGGGTGCTCGAATCCGGTGAGACGAGTAACGTTGGCGGCACCCTGAATATGACGGCCAGCACCATCCGCCTTGGTGACGACACCTCCAATCGCCAATATAGGGCAATCCTATCCTTCAACACTGCTCCCCTGCCGAATACGGCTGTCATCCAGTCTGTCGTACTCAAGATTAGGAAAAATGGCATACCGGTCGGCAGCAACCCCTTCGATATTCTCGGCAAGCTGTGGGTTGACATCCGCCAGGGATCGTTCAGCGCTGCGGCCCTGGAACTGGCAGACTTCAATGCGACGGCCTCGGCCCAGAAAGTGGGCGCTTTCAATACGACGCCTGTCAACGGCTGGTACTCGGCTACCTTGAACGGCACCGGGCGCAGCAAGATCAACAAAACCGGCCTGACCCAATTCCGCCTGTACTTTGCATTGGATGATAACAATAACCATGTGGCGGACTTCATGAAATTCCTGAGTGGAAATCACACAAGAAATAAGCCGGAACTGGTCATTACTTATACGATGTCAATCTCGCCAACAGCATCACCGACGCCAGTCCCGTGTTTCTTCGGCGGTGGTGGGGGATGTGCATCGCCCACGCCAACACCATGCTTCTTCGGCGGCGGTGGGGGGTGTGCATCGCTCACGCCCACGCCAGCCCTACCTACACTCACAGGCACAGCCACTGTCCCAGCAACATCAACACCACCGACAGGTTCGCCCACACCTACGGCTACACCTACAAGCTCGGCCACACCTGCGGTAACGCCTACAGGTTCGGCCACAGTTACAGAAACACCCACAGATTCGCCCTCGCCTACGGATACACCTACTCCCCCTTAACCGGGAGTTACCAGTACCCGAACTTTCTAAGTATGTAGGGTAAGCCACTCTTGAAGCAGCTACAGTTACCCTACATTCTTATGTTGGCCGGGCACCACAGCGAGAGTTCGTGCCGTGCTTTGCATTGGATGATGACAATAACCATATGGCGGACTTTATGAAATTCCCCAGCGGGAATGCCGCTAACAGCAAGCCGGAACTGGTTATTACTTACACCTTGCCATAAGTACGCGTTCCTGTTAAAACAAAGCCGGGCTGGACGTTAATAGCCAGCCCGGCTTTGGCGCCCTGCCATTTTGTCGGGATTCATTTCATGAAGATGCAAGATTGGTGCATTATGCGCCGCCCGAACAGCCCAATTTTTTTTGGGGAGGAACTCATGTCGAAGAAATTTTTGCTGATCTTTTTTGCCGGGACAATCGCCCTCTCGGCTTGCGGCACATTCGAAGTGAGTGTAGAAGGAACGCCTACGCCAGTCTTGCCAACGGAAGCGCTCACACAACCTCCGACTGCTGATTCCCAGACCCAGCTTACACCCACCCGAACACCTGCGCTGAACCGTACACTCATACCAGGCCTCACTTCAATCCCACCCTGTGACCTGGCCGAGTTCGTGGCAGACGTCAGCGTGCCAGACGGCACCACCTTCAAACCCCTCGAAACTTTCACCAAGACCTGGAGGTTGAAAAATGCCGGCAGCTGCACATGGACAACCCAATATGCTTTGGTATTTGCGCGCGGCGAAGCCATGCTGGTTCCGGAACCACAGCAACTGCTGGGCAGCGTGGCGCCAGGTGAAATGGTGGATATTTCCGTGAATATGACAGCGCCGGAAGCCTATGGTATCTACAACGGTTACTGGCGGTTGGAAAATGCTTCTAAAGCCCGGGTGCCGATTCTGGGAAGCAGCGACGCGACATTTTATGTGAATATTAAAGTAGCCCCGGAATTTGCAGGCTTCAAGGTCACCGTGGACTCCCTGACCGTCAGTTGCCAGAAACCGGATATCTTCACGGCTGCTGCGGTAATCACCTCCAACGGGCCGGGAGTGATAAGTTATCGCCTGGCAAATGGCGGATCGGAACCGCCACCGCCCACAACACTCGCGTTTGATACCGCCGCCACAAAGACAGTCACCCGCGATATTCCATTCTCAGCGGTAGAACCTTCCCATCCCGAATTGGCATGGGTGCAAATACTTGTCAGTGGCCCAGATCAGGAAATCGTGGGTGACCCGGTTCCCTTGCTGTGCCCTTGAGCATTCATTTTGACTGCCGGATTTTATGAAAGTCTAAAACACAAACTTTCCATTCCGATAGATCACTTCGCCATCCACGGCGATCTCGGCGTCGGTACGCATGTCGCAGATCATATCCCAGTGGATGGCGCTTTTGTTTTTCGAACCCGTTTCGGGGTAGCCGGCGCCCAGCGCCATGTGGAAGGTGCCGCCGATCTTTTCGTCGAAAAGGATGTTGCCGGTGAAGCGGTCGATCTCGAAATTCGTCCCAATGGCGAACTCGCCCAGGGTGCGCGAGCCGGCATCCGCATTGAGCATCTCGAGCAGGTAAGCTTCATTCGTGCGGGCCGTGGCCTTTTCGACGCGCCCGTTTGAGAAAGCCAGCTCGATGCCTTCGACCGCCGATCCCTGGTAGATGGCGGGGTAGGTGAACCTGACCCAGCCGTTGACCGAATCCTCCACCGGGCCGGTGTATATTTCGCCATCGGGCATATTGTGACTGCCGCAGGAATTGAGAAACCTGCGGCCTTTGATCGAAAGTTTTAGATCGACGTTCGGGCCGCGCAGCGTGACCGCATTGTGACCGTGAATATGCTCGAGCATTTTGGCCTGTTCGGCCTCCACCTTTTTCCAATAAGCGACCGGGTCAGCCTTGTCCGCGTGGCAGGCGCGGAAGACAAAATCTTCGTAGTCTGAAACGCTCATGCCTGCCTCGGCGGCATAGCCGGGTGTGGGGAAAAGCGTGGTCACCCAGCGGAAATTCTCTTCCGCGCCGCGCCGCATCTGGGTCTCGGTCAGGCCGGCCAGCGCTTTCTGGCGGCGCCCGACGCGCTTCGGGTCCACGCCTGAAAGGCCGCGCGGGTTCACCTGGGAATGGATGCGGAAGCGCGATTCGAAGGTCTCGTAAGCCAGTTTGCGCAAAGGAGGCACAAAGTCCAGTTGCGTATCATTGGCCAGCCGGTAGAGCAGTTCATCCTGGTCGGGCAGTTCGAACTGGATCTGCGGGTGCCCGCCTACTTCCAGGATGCGGCTGTAGAGCGAGCGCACCAACGGTTCGGCAGCGGTGCTGCCTTCGATCAAAACACGGTCGCCGGGACCGATCCTGGCCGAGTAATCGACAAGAACACGCGCCAGGCTGTCAATACGTGCATCATTCACGGAAAACTCCTTGGGGTTGAAATCGCACCTGTTTATATCATTTTTCCATCTTTTTTTGCGCCGCAATTTTGAAAGCCGAGTTGGGGTATACTCGAAAACCAGTGCCCGGCAAATTATTGTTCAATTTTCAGTGAGGGCCCACAATTCATGAAACAACTCCTGCAAAATATGCGTGACGGCAAGACCACCGTCGTCGAAGTCCCCACTCCCAGTCCGCGGGCCGGCATGGCGCTTGTACAGGTTTCCGCCTCGCTCGTCTCGGCCGGGACGGAGCGCATGCTGGTCGAATTCGGTGAGAAGTCGCTGCTTGGCAAGGCGCGCTCACGCCCCGACCTGGCCAAACAGGTGCTGGATAAGATGAAGCGCGAAGGCATCGTTTCCACGCTCGAGGCAGCCTTCAACCGCCTCGACCAGCCCATGCCGCTCGGTTACTCGTCCGCCGGGACGATCGTTGCGCTCGGCACGCATATGGACGGTTTCAAAACCGGCCAGCGTGTGGCCTGCGCGGGCGGCGGGTATGCCGTACATGCCGAATACAACCTGGTGCCGCGCAACCTGCTGACGCCCCTGCCGGATTCCGTTGATTTTGAATCGGCGGCCTTCACCACCCTGGGCGCGATTGCCCTGCACGGTTTCCGCCTGGCCGAGCCGCAGGTTGGCGAGCGTGTGGCCGTGATCGGGCTGGGCCTGGTGGGATTGTTGGCGCTGCAGATCGCCGCCGCTGCCGGATGCCGCGTGCTGGGCATTGATATCGACCCCAGGCGCGTGACCCTCGCGCAGCAATTTGGAATTGAAGCGCTATCCCGTCAGACGGCCGGGGAGCAGGCTGCGGCCTTCACCGCCAACCACGGCTTCGACGTGGTGCTGATCTGTGCCGACACCTCATCGAATGACCCGGTGGAACTGGCCGGGGCGATTGCCCGTGACCGGGCGCGCATCGTGGCTACCGGCGCAGTCGGTCTGGACATACCGCGCAAGCTCTATTACGAAAAAGAACTCAATTTCATCAACTCGCGCTCCTATGGCCCCGGCCGCTATGACCCGTCCTACGAGGAAAACGGGCAGGACTATCCGCCTGGCTACGTGCGCTGGACGGAGGGCCGCAACTTCCAGACGGTGGTCGAGCTGTTGGAAAGTGGAAAGTTGCAGGTCGAAAGTTTAATTACGCACCGGTTCCCCATCGAAAAGGCGCCACAGGCCTATGAAGTGATTACGGGGAAGAAGAAGGAGCCGTTCCTGGGGGTGCTGTTGACGTACGAAATGGGAAATGAGAAACGAGAAACGAGCAGGCGTATCACGTTTCCAACGCACTCCGCACCCCGCACTCCGCACGTCGCACTTGGCGTCCTGGGTGCCGGGCTGTACGCCAATGCGACGCTCCTGCCGCTGCTGAAAAAACTGAAAGGCGTCGAACGCGTCGGTATCGTCTCTGCAAGCGGGCTGCATGCGCAGCATTCCGGGAGTAAATTCGGTTTTGCGTACGCCGCTTCCAGCGACGACGAGATCTTCAACGATCCGAATATCAATACGGTTGCCATCCTGACCCGTCATGACAGCCATGCTGAACTGGTTGTCAGGGCCTTACAGGCTGGAAAACACGTCTTCGTCGAAAAACCGCTGGCCATTACTCCCGAACAGCTTGCTGAGGTCGAAAACGCATTACTCGTTTCTCAGCACTCATCACTGACCGTCGGCTTCAATAGAAGGTTTGCCCCGCTTGCCACCCAGCTCGCCGCGCACTTCGCACAACGCACGGAGGCGCTCTACATACACTACCGCGTCAATGCCGGCAGCCTCCCGCTCAGCCATTGGACGCAGGACCCGGCTCTCGGTGGGGGACGCATCCTCGGCGAGGCCTGTCATTTTGTGGATTTCCTGACCTTCCTGGCCGGCGCCGCACCAGTCAGCGCCAGCGCGCATGCTTTGCCCGATGGCGGCAAATACCGTGGCGACAATGTCTCGATGACCTTCAGCTTCCCAGACGGCTCCATCGGTATAGTGGACTATCTGGCGAATGGCGACAAATCCTTTCCCAAGGAGCGCGTGGAGGTCCTGTGCGGCGGGCGTGTGGGCGTACTGGACGATTACCGCGTGCTCGAACTGGTGCATGGTGGCAGTCGCAAGATGGTCAAGTCTGCCTGGCGGCAGGACAAGGGCCACCTCAACGAGCTGAAGGCTTTTGTGCAAGCCATCCGCGGGGGCGGCCCGCCTCCCATTCCTTATGAACAACTGATCGGGGCGACGAAGGCGACGTTTGCAGTTGTGGAGTCACTCCGGAGTGGGGGACCAATAAAAATACTGACTTAATAGCCGAGAGGATGCTCTCATGCTGGAAATTTTTTACGACAGGCTGGCGCCCTATTACAAGTTCATTTACCAGGATTGGGAGGCGAGCGTTAAGCGCCAGGCCTCTACCCTCGATGATGTCATCCATGAGCACTTTGGAAACAATGTTCATACAATCCTGGATGCCGCTTGCGGCATTGGCACCCAGAGTATTGGGCTGGCCCAACTTGGGTATGAAGTGACCGCCTCTGATATTTCGTCGGGTGAGATCGAGAGGGCCCGCGCTGAAGCCTCAAAACGCAATCTCGATATTACTTTTCATGTGGCTGATATGCGCCGCCTTCTGGAAACTTTTCATGCGAAATTCGACGTGGTGATAGCCTGCGATAACGCTATCCCGCATTTGTTGAGCGATGCTGACATCCATCAGGCGTTTGAGCAGTTCTATCAGATCACTACTGAGAACGGCGGCTGTATTATTTCCGTGCGAGACTACGCGGCCATGGAATGCGGTGGACGGAAACTTCATCCTCGCCAGGTTCACGACACGCCTGATGGCAAGATCGTCATCTTCGACCTGTGGGAATTCGATGGGGATTTTTATGACATGACAATCTACGTGGTCGAAGATAAGGGGCAGGCTGTTGCCCGGACAGAAGTGATCCACGGCGGGCGCTATTATTGTGTTTCCATAACGAAATTGGAAAAATTGCTCAGGGATGTTGGCTTCAAGCAAGTTGTGACTTTGAAAGACTCTTTCTTTCAACCCATGCTTGTCGGTATCAAAGCCTCCACATAAATCTACATGCCTGCTTCCTCCCGCCTCTCCATCGCCATCAAAGCCCTGCGTCAGTTGGGATTCACCCAGGTGGCGCTGAACGCGTTATACCGGCTCGGGATGAAAACAGGATATTTTAAGAGAGTAGAGCGCGGAAGAGCAGAGAATAGAAGGGCAGAGAGTAGAGGAATAGAGAATAGAGGACTGGTCACTACTCATCTACTCACTAATCATCTATTCTCTTTCCCGTCCCGCGCGCAAATTCTGCAAACCATTGAGGCAGACGGGTTGCAAAGCCTGCTGACCGAAGCGGACGAAATCGTGGTGGGAAGATTCCGGCAGTTTGGCGGTGAACCAGTTGATCTGAATCTCGCCCCTGCTGCCCCTCTCGCCCATTGGACGGCCTACGAGACTGGTCAGGCCCCTACCCTCTATTCTCTACTCTCTGATCTTAAATTGCACTGGGAGCCGGCGCGCTTCGGCTGGGCTTTCATCCTGGGCCGCGCTTACCATGTCTCGGCAGATGAGAAATACGCCGAAGTCTTCTGGCGGGATTTCGAGAGCTTCAGCGCCGGCAACCCGCCCTACCTCGGCCCAAACTGGATGAGCGGCCAGGAAGTTGGCATCCGTTTGATGGCCTTCGCCTGGGCGGCGCAAGCTTTTTCCGGCTCGCCGTCCAGCACGCCCGCGCGCCGCGCAGCACTGGCCGGGTCCGTGGCCATCCACGCCGCACGCATCCCGGCGACCCTGCTTTACGCGCGTTCGCAGAACAACAACCACTTACTCACCGAAGCCGCCGCGCTCTATACCGCCGGGCTGGCCCTGCCCGAACACCCGCAGGCCGCAAAATGGCGCAAGCTCGGCCAAAAGTGGCTGGCGTGGTGCTTTACCCATCAGATCGACGCCTATGGCGAATACGTCCAGCACAGCACAAATTATCACAGGCTCATGCTTCAAACCGCATTGTGGGTAAGAGCTTTAGAGAGTAGAGATTCAAGAATAGAGAGTGGTCAAAGTCAGTCCATGGTCTATCGTCCATCATCCACCGTCCAGGAAAACCTGGCCTTGGCAACTCACTGGCAGCTCTCGCTGCTCGACCCCGAGTCCGGCCTCGTGCCCAACCTGGGCGCCAACGACGGGGCGCTGATCTTTCCACTTTCGAGCTGCGACTTTTCAGATTACCGCCCGGTAGCCCAGGCTGCCGCGCGCGCCTTCCTGGGCCACTCCCTGTCCCCTGGCACATGGGACGAGATGTCGCTCTGGTTCGATGTGCAAGGCAGTAGGAATGCCCTCGAGGCACCACGTTACCCGGGCGACAACATTTACGCGCCCAATTCCTGGGGTTACCTGCGAGCCGTCAAATTCAAATCGCGTCCTTCGCATGCGGACCAGCTGCACTTCGACTTGTGGTGGCGCGGGCTGAATATCGCGCAGGATGCCGGCACCTATCTCTACAATGCCGACCCGCCCTGGGATAACCGCCTGGCCGGTACCCTCGTGCACAACACCGTCAGCGTGGATGGGCGGGAACAGATGACCCGCGCCGGGCGCTTCCTGTACCTGGACTGGGCCGAGGCTGGCAGCCGGCGTCACTTCGAGACGGGCGCCGATTACCTGCAGCGTATCTCCGCCTGGACGCAGGCATATAGCCGCCTGGGCGTCCGTCACGAACGCAGCGTGACGGTTTACAACGACGAACGCTGGCAGGTAGAGGACGAACTTCGCAGCACCTTACCCCGAGGGAAGGAGCCACGCTCGCATGTCTATCGCCTGCACTGGCTGCTGCCGGATTGGGAATGGGGGCTAGAGAATAGAGATGAGAGAGTAGAGATCAGATTTAAGTCGCCGCATGGCTGGGTGACGTTGTCGATTTCTGCCGGTGTCCCGCCGGAACGAATCAGCCTGGTGCGCGCGGGGGAGTATCTGCGCGGCACTGGCGCGCCTGACCCCGTCCGCGGCTGGGTTTCACCGACCTATGCCCGCAAAGTCCCGGCGCTCTCGCTGGCAGTTGAAGTAGAATCGACGGAAAACGTCAAACTGATTAGCGAGTTCATTTTCCCGGCACTGGACGGTCTATCGTCTACGGTCTATCGTCCATCGTCCACGGTCTGACCATGCATATTTTGCTGATCCATCAGGCTTTTGCCGCGCTCGACGAACCGGGCGGGACGCGCCACCATGAGCTGGCGCGTTTCCTCACGCAGCACGGCCACAGGGTGACGGTGATCGCCAGCCCGGTGAGTTATTTGACGGGTACATCAACCCCTACCCCCCTCTCGCCCGCCCCTGAAAGGGGGGGGATGGGAGGGGTAGGGGTAAAGATCCTGCGTGCCTACACCTACAACGCCTTGCACAAATCCTTCGTGCACCGCATGTTTGCCTTTCTCAGCTTCATGTTCTCGTCATTCTTCGTTGGTATGGGTGTCAAAAACGTGGACGTGGTCTGGGGCACCTCGCCGCCCATCTTCCAGGGGCTGACCGCCTGGGCGCTGGCGCGGCTCAAAAGGGCGAAGTTCCTGTTCGAAGTGCGCGATCTTTGGCCGGATTTTGCCATCGCCGTCGGGGTGTTGAAAAACCCCGCGCTGATCAAGCTGGCCTTCTGGCTGGAGCATTTCCTGTACCGCCATGCCGACCGGATGATAGTCAACAGCCCGGGATACGTGGAGCACGTTCGAAAGGGCGGAGCGCGCTCCGTGGAACTCGTCCCCAACGGCGCCGACCCTGGGATGTTCTATCCCTACGCAAACGGGATTGCATTTCGCCAGGCGCATAAGCTGAAGAATAAATTCGTAGCGCTGTACGCCGGGGCGCACGGCATGTCGAACGACCTGGAGGTGGTGCTGGAGGCTGCCAGGCTGCTCGAAGCGCAGGACGAGATCCGCATCGTGCTGTTGGGCGACGGTAAGGAAAAGGCTAATTTACAGGCGCGCGCTGTCAACATGGGACTGAAAAATGTGCTCTTCCTGCCGCCGGTCTCCAAAAATGATATGGGCGTGGCACTGGCCGGAGCGGATGCCTGCATCGCGATCCTGAAGCCGATCGACGCGTACAAGACCACTTACCCGAATAAGGTCTTCGACTACATGGCCGCCGGCCGGCCGGTGGTGCTGGCCATCCAGGGTGTCATCCGGCAGGTGGTCGAAGAAGCCGACTGCGGCGTGTTCCCTCAGCCGGGCGAGGCGCGCGATATGGCCAATGCGATTGCTTTCCTGGCCTCCGACCGCGACCATGCCGTGAAACTGGGCCTCAACGGGCGGCACTATCTGGAAGAGCATTTCAGCCGCGAGGCGCTGGCTGGCAAACTGCTTAGCGTGCTGGATGGTCTGCTGAAGAATGAATGATATTGAAGCCATTCGATCGGCCGAAGAACAAATCGCTGATGTACTTTTCTAAAAAGGTTTCTTTGATACTAACCGGGGGAACAAAACCTCCTGCTCTGGGGTCTATGGAACACAACTACCGGGCCAAACGCCGATTGGCCCGGACCCACCCAACCAGGAGGAACTCATGAAATCACCTGCAAGAATTGCTCTGTTCGTTATCGTTCTGGCGGCCATCTTTCTCGCCGCCTGCGGCCCAGCCGCAACCCCAACGCCCAACGAAGAATTCCTTCCGGCGCTTGAAGCCACCCAGGGGCCGCAACGGGATCTCTTCGCTGCCCAGGATGCCGCTGGTGCGCCGCCTGCGTCGGAAGGAAAAGCCGTGGATGCCCTCAACGGCAATGCCGTTGTCGAAACCGGCAGCTCCACCACCCTGCCAGATGTGCCTCAACCGAAGAGCGACCACATGATCATCAAGAATGCCGATGTCAAACTGCTGGTCGAGGATACCGATAACGCTATCGACCGCTCCACGCAGATCGTGGGCGATGTAGGCGGGTATATCATCAGCTCGCGCGTCTGGTACCAGGATTACAACGAAAAAAGCTATAAGTATGCCACCATCACTATGGGCGTGCCGGTCGACCAGTTCGAGACGGCCATGCGCCGCTTGCGCGCACTGGCGCTCAAGGTGCTGGACGAAAACGCTTCTGGCCAGGACGTGACCGCCGAATACGTGGACCTGCAGTCGCAACTGGGCAACCTCGAAGCCACCCGCGACCGCATCCGCAGTTTTCTGGCCGATGCCACAACGGTGGAGGAATCACTGCGCATCAATCAGGAACTCACCACTATCGAAGCCCAGATCGAACAGGTCAAGGGACGCATGAACTTCCTCTCGGACCGCTCAGCTTATTCGACGATTACTGTCAATATGGAGCCGCAACTGCCCGATATCAAGCCCACACCGACTCCTTCGCCTACGCCGACGGCCACACCGACCGCATGGAATCCGGGCACGACGTTTGTAGCTGCCCAAAAGACGGTTACCAATGCCTATCAGGGCATTATTGAAATGCTCATCTGGCTGTTTGTGGTGCTCCTGCCGCTGCTGCTGCCCCCGGCCGTGATCATTTGGGCCATCTGGAAATTCGCGACGAGGAAGAGCAACAAACCTGCTGCCGGCGGATAGTTGCAAATACTCAGCTATCTGCCGAGGACCTGGTTCGAATGGCTGAGTCGACCCCATAAAATTGATACCTGTTTCGCAGCAAAAAAGTCGAGGAGTTTATCCTCGACTTTTTACTACCCACCGACTTGTTTACGTGTTTCTTTGATACGTTCTTTACCGATCTTCTATAGCCACATACGCCAGAGAGAAAAGGGCTGGTCGAAACCTTTGACTTTGGCCTCGAACCATAGCGGCGTCGGGTGGTTTTCGCCCAGCCATGTATTCACCTCGGGATCGCTTTTGATCTCGTTCGAGAACACGACTTCTCCGCCCTCGGCCAGCCCCGGCAGGCGCGCGGCAATGTTGACGGTCGAGCCGAAATAATCCAACCGCTCGTTGAGCGTCACCGCAATACAAGGGCCGGTGTGGATGCCGGCTTTCATCTCCAGCGCCGGGTCCCCTTCCAGCATAACGATGGCAGCATGGGCGACCTCGATGGCGCGCAGGGCGTCTGCCGGTTGGCGAAAGACCGCCATCACGGCGTCTCCCATTGTTTTGACGACGGCCCCACCCTCGACGGCGATGGCCTGCTCGAGCAGGTCGAAGTGCTGCCGAACGCGGCCAAAAGCAGGGGCATCGCCAATCTGGCGGTAGAGCCGTGTCGAATCGCGCAGGTCGGTGAACATGAGCGTCACACTGCTGATCTGGATCTCCTCGCCGGCGCGCAGCGCCTCGCGCGAGAACAGGTCGCGGAACAGTTGCAAGGAGGTGACGTCCGCGGCGGTCGCGGCGTCGTCGCGCCAAGCGGCGCGCTTGAGAGAAAATTTCTGGGGCAGGGCAGTTTGATTAACCAGCAGCAGGCGCGGGTGAGTTCCGAGCTGCAATTCCCCTTCGGGCCAGCCTGCTTCTTCGGCCGTGATGCGTTGCTCGACGGCACCGTCTGAGCTTGCCATGACCGGCAGTTCGCCCGACAAACCGGAGGCAGTCAGGCTGTAGTGGCCGTCGTCCAGCGGAGCAGACACCTCGATCGTTTCACCCGCCGGCACCATCTGGTTGACGACGATATGCGGTCCGGTTTGCGGCCCGGCCAGGCAGTATTGCAATTGGGCGGGAATGATGCGCACGGTTGGGTTGGGACGGAAAACAACCTCCACCTGGCGGTCGAAGTTGACGGTGTAATCAATATTGCAGGAATCGCAATGCGCGTTTTTGTGAACGTCGTTCAGGCTGGCATGGCTGGCCCCAACACCCCGGCAGGCAGGACAGAGCAATTCCCAGCGCATATCGAGGATGCCAGAGCGGGCGGCGCGCAGGAAGACTTCCAGCACCTGGCGGCGCGGCAGTTTCCAAAAATCGGCCAGCTGGTAGGGGCGCAGGCGCTGCAAGGCCAGGTCGTCGGCGTGCTCGAGCAGATATACCAGGTTGTATAAGATCGGCATATCGCCCTCGTTCTGAACAACGGTCTGTTTTGCGGCCCACAGGCGTTGTCTGCCGCCCGTGGCAAACCTGGCGCGGTGCCCCCCAATATCGTAATACGAGCCACCACGTTGGATGACTTCATCGTATTTCTTGAATATATCCTGGATGGTAAGCTGTCCGTTGAGCGGCCCGAACTGGAGCCGGACGCCGATATCCCCCAGCAGGTGTGCAGCAGTGATCCAGACCTCGTAGTGCAGATGCGTGCCACCGTCGGGGCGGTCACTCATCGTGAGCACGACACGCATTTTGGCGAACGGACCTTGTTTATAGTGACGGATCACCTCGAAACGATAGGGAAAAACCCATTCAAAGGGTTCTTCGTCCCAGACCCATTTGTAAAAACCGTTGAAATAGAATTGCAGGCGCCGGGCGCCGGGCAAGATATCTGGCGCGTCAGTGATTTGTTCGACAGGCGGTAAACCGCTGTCGAGATTAAAACGGCCGGTGTCTGCTGCGAAAGGCCACAGCTCAACCGGCGAAGATTTCAGGTCCATGTGTACTTCATAATGACGCTCAGGGTACATAAAAAATCTCCGTTTGTCATTTGATTATACTTCCGTTGAAAAGTTGCAGAGTTTCAGCCGCATTTCGTTTCCAAACAAAAAAGCCCGGAAATTTTCCGGGCTTTTCCTATAATCTATGAGCGACTTTACCCCATGCGCCCGGTGATATAGTCTTCGGTCAGTTGTTTCTGCGGGCGGGTGAACATATCGTTCGTCGGTAGGAATTCAACCAGTTCGCCCAGCCAGAACAAGCCGGTGAAATCCGAGACCCGCCCGGCCTGCTGCATGTTATGGGTCACGATGACAATGGTGTAATCTTTCTTGAGTTCGCTGATCAATTCTTCGATCTTAAGCGTGGCAATCGGGTCGAGCGCCGAGGTGCATTCGTCCATCAGGATGACTTCCGGCTGGACGGCCAGCACACGGGCAATGCACAGGCGCTGCTGCTGGCCAAGCGAGAGACTGAGAGCGTCACTCTTCAGGATATCTTTGACCTCGTCCCATAAGGCCGCCGCCCGCAGGGACTTTTCGATCACCCCGTCCAACTGGGCCTGGCTCGTGACCATGTTGAGCACGCGCGGGCCGAAGGCCACGTTGTCGAAAATCGACTGGGGAAAAGGGTTCGGTTTCTGGAAGACCATGCCCACCCGCTGGCGCAGGTCAACCACATCCACATCCGGAGCGTAAATGTCCTCGCCTTTGAGCAGGATCTGCCCCTCGATGCGCGTCCCGGCAATCGTGTCGTTCATACGGTTGAGGCAACGCAGATAGGTGGACTTGCCGCATCCGGACGGCCCGATGAGCGCTGTGACCTTATTGGGCAGGATGTCCATATCGATGCTGCTGAGGGCCTTTTTGGGGCCGTAATAAAAATTGATCTTGCGGATGGCGAAAACAGGCTGGACGTCGTTCATGGCTTGATTTTACCGTATGTTTCTTGTGACGGGTTTCATTTGCGGCTATAATTCGAATTGATGAAACGCGTTCTTTTTCCCTTTGTAGTTTTGACAATCCTGGCGGTCCTGCTCACATCCTGTGCCCCAAGCACAGCCCAGGCTGACGCGAACGCCGCCTCCGCTTACATCGAAAACAAGGGCTCGGATACGATTGTCAACCTGGCACTGGCCTGGGCTGAGCGCTACCAGGTCGAACATCCCGATATTCGTATTTCGGTGACAGGCGGCGGCTCGGGGACGGGCATTGCCGCACTGATCAATGGCACGGTGGATATTGCCAATGCTTCGCGCAAGATTTCAGAGGATGAAAAGAAACAGGCGCAAGGGAAAGGTATCCAGCCGGTGGAGTTTGTGATTGCCCGTGACGCGATTGCCGTCATCGTCAATCCGGAAAACCCGGTCAGCGAACTGACCCTCCAGCAGATTTCCGACATCTATAGCGGCAAAATCGGCAACTGGAAGGAAATCGGCGGCGACGACCGCCCGATTGTGCGCCTCTCGCGCGAGACCAATTCCGGGACGCATGTTTATTTCCTCGAGACTGTTTTGCGCCTGGGTGACAAAAAGAATAAGACCTTTTTCTCCGCCGATACACTGCTGCTGCCGTCATCGGAGGGCATCATCAACGAAGTACGCTCGAATCCGAATGCGATTGGTTATGATGGGCTGGGGTACGTGCCAAAAGACCTGAAAGTGATCGGCATTGCAAAGGAAGCAGGCAAGCCTTATGTGCTGCCCTCTGTTGCAACGGTCAACGACAAGACCTATCCGATCGCCCGCGATTTGTATATGTATACCGCCGGTGAACCGGATGGAGCCATTAAGGCCTATCTGGAATGGCTCGTCTCTGCCGACGCACAAAAGATCGTTGCAGACCTGGGCTTTGTACCTATTTTGAAGTAATCTATTGCTATCGTGTTTGCTTGCCCCGGCGGTTTTGCCGGCGTACCCATCTTACGGTAGGGGCAGACCTGTGTGGTCGCTCCCACAATCATTGGTGAAGTATGGAAAAAGAACTGACCTGGCATGAATATCTCATCACCCGCTTGATCAAGGCCTCCGGTTATTCGGCGATTGTGTTTGTCACGCTTATTTTTTACTTCCTGCTGCGTGAAGGTCTCCCGGCGCTAGCCGAGGTCAAACTGGGCGACCTGTTTGCGGTACGCTGGTACCCGATCGAGAATTATTTCGGCATCCTGCCGCTGATCAGCGGTTCTTTTATTGTCACCCTTGGCGCGGCCCTGATCGCTGTCCCTCTTGGAATTGGGACGGCGGTTTTTATTTCCGAAATCGCCCCGCGCTGGGCGCGTGAAATTCTCAAGCCGCTGGTGGAACTGCTCGGCGGCCTGCCCTCGGTAGTGCTCGGTTTTCTAGGCATCCTGGTGCTTTCACCATACCTGCGCATCCTGCTCAATCTGCCCACCGGCCTGACGGCCCTGGCCGGGTCGATCCTGCTGGGCGGGATCGCCATCCCGACGATTGTCTCGGTGGCGGAAGATGCGCTCGATTCGGTCCCGCGTTCGTACCGCGAGGGTGCCTGGGCTTTGGGTGCCACCCGCTGGCAGACGATCTGGCGCGTCACCCTCCCGGCGGCCCGTTCCGGCGTGCTGACGGCGGTCATGCTGGGGGTCGGGCGCGCCATCGGCGAGACCATGGCGGTGATGATGGTCACCGGCAATGCGCCCGTGCTGGCGGCCGGCCTGGGTGCGTTGTTCTCTCCGGCGCGCACAATGACGGCTACGATTGCCGCCGAAATGGGCGAAGTTTCCAACGGCAGCACGCACTACCACGTGCTTTTTTTCATTGGGATTACATTGTTCCTGATCTCGCTAATTGTCAATGTGACCGCCTCGGCAGTCGTCTTCCAGCAGAAGAAGCGTTCCGAGCGGGTTTTATCGTAAAAACCCTAAAGAATATTTAAACACTAAGGACACAACGTACACGAAGGAAACCAAGCTTTTCGCATTTTGCCCTTCTTTGCCTGCACCGCCCACCCACAGGGGGCCGTTGGCTCCAGGGGGCCTTCGGCTCAACGCAGGTACGCGTGTGCTCCTTCGTGTCCCTCGCCCGTCACCTGCCCCACGCAGTTCGTGGGGTGCGCGATCCGGGCCAGGGTGGTAAAGGTTTTTTCTTTTCCGGTTTGTCCGGGTTAGGGTTTTGTAAACGGAAAAAACATGAAACTTTCTCTCAATCGTAACCTTATCCAGCGCCTTGGTTTTGGCCTCATCACCCTGATGATGCTCATCACCATCATACCCATCATTGCTGTCATCGTTTACATCCTCGTCCGGGGCGCACCCGCTATTTCGTGGGAATTCCTGACCGGTTTCCCGCGTGACGGCATGCGCCAGGGCGGCATCCTGCCCGCCATTATTGGCACTTTCTATTTGACGCTCGGGACAGCCATTTTTTCAGTCCCGCTCGGGGTGGCGGCGGCTATTTATCTCTCTGAATATGCCGCTGAAAATACCGTGACCCGCCTGATCCGCCTGGCCATCATCAACCTGGCGGGCATCCCCTCTGTGGTCTACGGGCTGTTCGGGCTGGGGCTGTTCGTCCTGTTTCTCAAATTCGGGACGTCCATTCTTTCGGCGTCGCTGACACTCTCGATCATGACTCTGCCTGTCATTATTTCGACCTCCGAGGAAGCCCTGCGGGCCGTGCCACAATCCTTTCGGACGGTTTCTATTTCGCTGGGCGCCACCCGCTGGCAGACCATCCGGCGCATCATTTTGCCTGAGGCCCTGCCCGGCATTATCACGGGCGTGATCCTCGGCCTGGAGCGCGCCGCCGGGGAAACCGCGCCGATCCTGTTCACCGGCGCGGCCTTCTTCCTTCCGCGTTTGCCCGGCAGCCCCTTCGATGCAACCATGGCGCTGCCTTATCATTTGTTCGTGATCTCAACCCAGGTGCCTGAGATGCCCTTCCAGATCCAGTACGGCACTGCTCTGGTGCTGATTGCCTTCGTGCTGGGAATGAATCTGGTCGCAACGGTGATTCGCTCACGGGCGCGTGCAAAGAGACAGTGGTGATCTCCATGGACAAAATCCTCGTCGAAAATCTGACCCTGCAATACTCAGACGGCACCGAATCGCTGCGCAACATCAGCATGGGCATCCGCGAAAAAGCCATCACGGTTTTGTTTGGTCCGGCGGGCGGCGGCAAGTCGTCGCTGCTGCGCTGCATCAACCGCCTGAACGACCTGACCGAGGTCAAGGCCCAGCAGGGACGTATCCTGCTCGACGGCGAAAACGTGCTCGACCCGCAGACCGACGTGACCAACCTGCGCCGCAAGGTTGGCATGGTGTTTGCCCGTCCGGTCGTGCTGCCTCTCAGTATCCGCGGCAACTTGACCTACGGCCTGGAAGTGATGGGCGAGCAGCGCAAGTCGAAACTGGACGAAGCCATCGAACGTTCCCTGAAACAGGCTGCGCTGTGGGACGAGGTCAAGGACCGTCTCGACGATCCCGCCATCGCGCTCTCCGGCGGCCAGCAGCAGCGCCTGTGCCTGGCGCGCTCCCTGGCGCTGGAACCCGAGGTGATCCTGCTCGACGAACCCACCTCCGGCCTCGACCCGATCTCCACCGGCAAGGTCGAAGCCAGTTTGCAGGAGCTCAAGAAGAATTACACCATCGTGCTGGTGCCGCACTCCGTCCAACAGGCCGCTCGCACAGCCGATTTCGCGGCCTTCTTTCTGCAGGGTGAGTTGGTGGAGTATTCCGAGGGGAAAGAAATTTTCACCACGCCCAGAGAAAAACGCACTGAGGATTACGTTACCGGCAGGTTTGGGTGATTGGGTAGGGGCACGGCGACGCTGTGCCCCTACTTTAACAATCCCTTAACAGACGGATTTTTTCTTGTGGTATAGTATTTTTACGCCCTTGGCGCAGGAAAAACCGTATGCCCGAAACCATCCTTGTCGTCGAAGACGAACCCTCCTTGCAGGAAACGCTGGCCTATAACCTTGAAAAACACGGTTATACAGTCGAGACCGTCGGGGACGGGCGTTCTGCGCTCGAAGCGGCGCGCCGGCTGAAACCCGACCTGATCGTGCTCGATATCATGCTGCCCGAGTTGGACGGGGTTGAAGTCTGCAAAACGCTGCGGCGTGAAGATTTCCGCTTCCCAATCATCATGCTGACGGCGCGCGACGACGAGATCGACCGTGTCGTCGGCCTGGAGGTCGGCGCGGACGATTACCTGACCAAGCCTTTTTCGATGCGCGAATTGATGGCGCGCGTCAAGGCCCAACTGCGCCGCACGCAGCTCATCCGCGAGGAGCTGGAAAAGATCAAGACCGACCCGCCTTCAGCACAGCAGGAAACGCTGACCTTCGGCAACCTGACCGTCAACCTGACCCGCCGCGAAGTGACCCTGGCCGGCGTGCCCTTGGCGCTCAAGCCGCAGGAATACGACCTGTTGACCTTTTTCGCCGGGCACAAAGGCCAGATGCTCTCGCGCGAGTTCGTGCTCGAGCGCGTCTGGGGCTGGGACTACGTCGGCGACAGCCGCACGGTGGACGTGCACGTGCGCTGGCTGCGCCAGAAGATCGAACCCGACCCGGCCAACCCGGTACGCATCGTTACCGTCCGCGGCGGTGGTTACCGGTTTGAAGGATGAAATATGAAGGCTGAATTATGAAATCCTTCATAATTCAGCCTTCACCCTTTTTGCGCCATGTCATATCTTTACGTTGTACTAGCCATTTTGCTTATCGCCTTGATCTGGATCTCCTGGCGTTATCTTTCCCTGCGCCGTAATGCAGATGAATACGCCCGTGCCATCCAGCGCAGCGCAAAAGGTGATCTGCCTTCCGAGGACCTGCCCAGTGACATACAAGGTCTCGAGGCGCTTTCAAGTTCGATCCATGCCCTGGTTTCAAGCTTTTATCTGCAGCTTGCCAGCATCGAAACGGAACGCGCCAAACTGGCCGCCATCCTCGACCAGATGACCGACGGCGTGCTGATCGCGGATGCCGAGGGACGCATCCAGCTGGCTAACCCGGCCGCCGAAAAACTGTTCGGCGAAGGCACGTCCCTGCCCGGCCGCACTGTGACGGTCGCCCTGCGGCACCACCAACTTGTCGAAGCCTGGCGCAAATGCCAGCAGTTGGGGGAGATGCAGATCGAAACGGTGGAACTGCCGGCCAGCCGCCAGTTCATCCAGATTGTCGCCATCCCGGACCGCCAGACCGGCGGCTCGCTGCTGGTGGTGCAGGACCTGACGCGCATCCGGCGCCTCGAAACGGTGCGGCGCGACTTCATCTCCAACGTTTCGCATGAACTGCGAACTCCGTTGGCTTCACTCAAAGCGCTCACTGAGACCCTGCAGGAAGGCGCGCTCGAAGACCCTCCGGCTGCGCGCCGTTTCCTGGGCCGCATCCAGACCGAAGTGGATGCCCTGACCCAGATGGCGGCTGAACTGCTCGAACTCTCGCGCATCGAATCGGGGCAGGTGCCGCTCGAACTGAAAGCTATTTCGCCGTCCAGACTGATCCAATCGGCTGCCGAGCGTATGAAGCTGCAGGCCGAACGCGCCGGGCTGATTCTGCGTGCGGACTGCCTGCCCGACCTGCCGAAGATCCGCGCCGACCTGCCGCGCCTTGAACAGGTGCTGGTCAACCTGATCCACAACGCTGTGAAGTTCACCCCGCCCGGCGGCCAGGTCACGCTGACGGCGGCCAAATCTCCCCTCTCCCCTGCGGGGAAAGGGGTCGGGGGAAGCCCCACGGAACGGGGTGAGGGTATCTGCTTCCAGGTGCACGATACGGGCTCCGGCATCCCAATGGACGACCTGCCGCGCATCTTCGAGCGTTTCTACCGTGTGGACCGTTCACGCACGGGCGGCGGGACGGGGCTGGGACTATCGATCTCGCGCCACTTGGTGGAAGCGCATGGCGGCAGAATTTGGGCCGAAAGTGTGGAAGGCAAGGGCAGTACGTTTTTCTTTACCATCCCGCTGGCCTGAAAGCGGAGTCCGGGAAAGCGCCTTTCCTGCCAAATGGATCCAGCCGTATCAATTTCTAATGCAGGATTAATCTTTGCAAAGCGAAAAACCGGGTACAATAAGAGCAGTTGGCTGCATTGCGTGACCCCCTCACGCTGTGCAGCCAACTATTTTATTTATGGTCACAAACGATTACATGGATTTAACAGGTTGTTAAAACAGATTTGATAAGATAGTGTGACGCAATACTCCACTTTATCTTATTCAGGAGATCAAAATGACTGCTCGTGCTATCTTCCTTTGTACAGGTAATTCCGCCCGCAGCCAGATGGCGGAAGCTTTCCTGCGTAAATATGGCGCCGACCAGTTTGAAGCCTACAGTGCCGGGCTTGAACCAAAGGGTCTCAATCCGCTGACCGTTCGGGTGATGGATGAAATTGGCATTGACGTATCCGACCAGCGCTCCAAAGGTGTCGATGAATACCTGGGGAAGGTTTTATTCCAGTATCTAATTACCGTTTGCGATGACGCCGAGAAAAATAGCCCTACGGTCTGGCCGGGTGTTAATCAACGTATGCACTGGTCGTTCGAGGACCCGGCTGCCTTCCAGGGAACCGATGGAGAGAAACTCGCAAAGTTCCGTGAAATCCGCGACCAGATCGAGAAGAAAATCCTGGACTGGTTGGAATCAGACCCCCTTGAGATTGAACAAAGCCGGAAAGCGCAATAAAGATGGCGAAACGGAAAGTCCTTTTTCTCTGCACCGGCAACTCCTGCCGTTCACAAATGGCCGAAGCGATCGTCAACGCGCGCCTGGCGGATGAATGGGAAGCCGTCAGCGCCGGGACAAAGCCGGCAGGCTTCGTCCACCCCAGGGCGCTGGCAGCCCTGGCCGAGATCGGCATCCAGCATACGGGCCGCTCGAAACTGGCAGATGAATTCCGCGGCGTGGACTTCGATTTGGTCGTCACGGTCTGCGACTCGGCTGCGGAGGAATGCCCGGTCTGGTTGGGCAGGGGCAAGAAATTGCATCATAGTTTCCCTGACCCCGCCAAAGTTGAGGGGACCGGCGAGCAGATCATGGATGCCTTCCGCGCCGCGCGCGATGCGATCGCTGTGGAAATTCCGGCGCTGCTTTCAGCAAGCTAAAATTATTTTAGCCGCCATTTTTTACCAGATGTTAACGCCCCGTTCGAGGGGCGTTAAACGTTTAAAGCTAAACTTTCAGGATGTAGAAAGGATAAGGGATATGGAACTCTTCCTGGGTTTCGTAATTATCGCATTCATTGCGGTGGTGGCCATCGATATCGTTCAGCATCGCCGCCGCGCGCACTTAACGCCAGATATTTCGCAGATCAGCAGTGAGCAATAATGACGCGCAAGCGTCTTTAATTTGAGGACATGATGCCAGCTTCGAACCAAATCCTGTTTCCAATTGAAACGCTGATCCCGGTATGCGCCGGCGATTTACCCAGTCACAGCTTTACTATTTCTCCGGATGAGATGTTGGCAGTTGTTGTGAAAAAAATGGAGCAGAGGCCTGAACTGCCAGGCATGATTATCGCGGGGAAACAGATCAGCGTTATTTCACGTGCAAAGATGTTTGAGCGTCTTGGCCATCAATATGGTGTCGAGTTGTTTTTACGCCAACCAATTTTAAAGCTGGAAAAGGCGCTGAAAGCCGGAGCGCTGCTCGTTCCTGCGCAGGCCCGCATTGAGGAAGCTGTTCGAATGGCGCTTGCCAGACCACAGGGCGAGATCTACGATCCGGTTGTCATTACGGATAAAGACCAGGGTGGCCTGCGTCTGGTTGACATGCATATATTGCTTCTGGCGCAGTCGCGGATATTGTCCGATATCGCAAACACAGTTGGCAGGCTGGAACAGCTTGAAAAGCTGATTTCGGCCAAAATTACGACTGAAGAAATGCTCCTTTCTGCCCTGGAGTTACTCTCGCATGTTGTTCCCTATCACCAGGCTGCAGTCCTGATGCAAAAAGGCAATCGAATGGAGTACGTTGCCAGACGCGGCATTGGTTGGGGAGGCGGAAAAACCGGCGCTGTCAATAATATCCACAATAGCCAAATCTATCAGATGATGCTTGAGAGACGCGAGGCAGTTTGTCTTTCGGATGTCAATACAGTTGCGGATTGGGAACACTTCAGCATTATAGGAAACCTGCGCTCATGGCTGGGCGTGCCGCTCATCGGCGATGCGAATTTGGCGGGCATCTTGTCGCTTGGCCGGCTGACCCACTCCCCATTCAGTAAAACTGAAAAGGATACCGCGCAGGTTTTCGCGAGCCGCATTGTTCAGTCGCTGGAAAACAGAAAAAGCATCCCCTGGCAGCCGAGTAGGGAAATTGAGGCGCTAATTTTGTAATAACCGATTGTTAATCGTTAACCAGATGTTAAGAAAATTTTCCATTGTCCTTAACAGCGGGGTGATAAATTTACTCTGCTAAACAAAGCGTCTAACTATTTTTTCAAGAGGAGAAGAATCAAATGCGTAAGAACCTGTTTATTGTTTTGGCCGCACTCGCCGTCGCCAGCATGCTGCTGAGCGCCTGCGGCCCCGCCGCCACCCCCCAGACTGTGGTGCACACCCAGATCGTGGAGGTTACCCCCACAACTGATGCATCCATGCCCACCGATATGCCGGCTGGTTCCGTCCAGCTCAACGGTGCGGGCGCAACCTTCCCGGCCCCCGTTTATACCGACTGGGCCTATGCTTACCAGTATGTCGACCCGGCTGTGGTCGTCAACTACCAGGCCATTGGTTCCGGCGGCGGCAAGAAAGCCATCGTGGATGGTACCGTCGATTTCGCCGGTTCCGACTCGCTCCTGAAGGACGAGGAATACGCTGCCGGCAAAGACCTGCAGATGTACCCGACCCTGGCCGGTGCCGTGGTCGTGACCTACAACGTCAAGTGGTCACAGGCCATCCCCACGCCCGTCGCGGGTGCCAAAGCTCCGGTACTCATCCTTGACCGTGCCACGCTGGTTGGTATCTACAACGGCGTCATCAAAAAGTGGAACGACCCCGCCATCCTGGCCACCAACCCCGACCTGAAGGATTTCCTTCCCGGTGACGGCATCACCGTCGTGCACCGCTCGGACGGCTCCGGCACCACCGAAATCTTCACCAAGGCGCTGACCTCCTTCAGTGCCGACTGGACCGCCGGCGGTTCTTCCGCCGTGGAATGGCCGGTTGACAAGGCCGGTAACGGCGTGGGCGGCAAGGGCAATGCCGGTGTGGCTGCCTCTGTGATCAACACGCCCAATTCACTTGGCTATGTGGAACTGGCCTACGCAAAATCGAACAATCTGCCCTTTGCTTCCCTAATCAACCAGGCCGGCAAGACCATCGTCCCGAGCAACGACAGCGTACAGGCCGCCATGACGGAATTCGCTGGCTCTTTCAGTGACAAGCTGACCACCAATATTGTGGACGGCAAGAGCGAGGGTGCCTATCCGATTGCCGGCTATACCTACCTGATCCTGCACACGACCAGCATGACCGACTGCATCAAAGCCCTGAAGACGCTCGAATTCTTCAAGTGGGCGCTGACGGATAGCACAGCCATCTCCCGCGCTTCCACACTTGGCTACTCCCCGCTGCCGGATGCCGTCCGCACGAGCGTACTTGCCAAACTCGGTGAAGTGACCTGCAACGGCCAGGTCGTCATGCCGAACCAACAATAACGTACTCACATCCTTAGTCCCCCGGAGGGCCTTCCCGCGTTGTAGTCCCGGTTTTAATTAGCACGGGGCAAGCAAGGGAGGCCCTCCAAGTCACGCTTGAAACAGGCGTGCGGGACACAATTGCCCTGAAGGTAGAGAAATTTCCATCAATGTGCCGGGACTCACTTTGAAGGACATTTCTTTTTCGCTCTGGGGCCGAAGAAGCAAAGATCACTATGCTTAAATATGCTAAATCCCTGCCATCTAATCATCCGATCAGCCGGGTTCAACACGCAATCCAACATGGGGATATTCCCTGGCAAAGCCTGATTATTATGGCCTCGGCCGGCGTGATGTTGCTGATGCTTGCCATTGGCTGGCAGCTATGGAACGAATCCGCAGCTGCCCGCCTGAATAACCAGGGCCTGGGTTTCCTGCTCCCTACGACCGACCCACGCTGGGACCCGGTGGAGGACATTTACCAGGCCTGGCCATTCATGTACGGTACCCTGTTGACTTCCCTGGCGGCAATTACCATGGCCATCCCGATCAGTCTGGGGATCGCCGTTTTTTTGGCAGAACTCTGCCCGGCCTGGCTGCGGATGCCGCTCAACTGGCTGGTGGAACTGCTGGCTGCCATCCCCAGCGTGGTGTATGGCCTGTGGGGATTGTTCATCTTCCTGCCGGCGGTGGTCGTGCCTGTGGGTACGTTCCTTGGCGATATCCTGGGCAGCGTGCCTGTGTTGGGCATCCTTTTTGCCGGCCCCATTTCTCAAAGCGGCGCCTCGCTGCTGGGCGCAGCCATGGTGCTGACGATTATGGTCATTCCGACCATTGCCGCGGTCAGTCGCGATGTGCTTACCGCCATCCCGGCCGCACAACGCGAGGCCGCCCTGGCGCTGGGCGCGACTCAGTGGGAAACCATCTGGCAGGTTCTGCTGCCTTATGGCCTTTCCGGTATTCTTGGGGCGGTGATCCTGGGTCTGGGCCGCGCCCTGGGGGAGACCATGGCTGTGACCATGGTGATCGGCAACAGCGCCGCCGGATCGATTTCGATCCTGCGACCGGGCTATACCATGGCCAGCATCATCGCCAATGAGTTTGCTGAAGCCGTCTCTGTGCTGCACTCCCAATCATTAATTGAAGTGGGATTTGTCCTGTTTATTACGACGCTGCTGCTCAACATGCTGGCCCGTTTTCTCATCTGGCGCGTGGCGCGCAAAACGCCGCAGGAGGCGCGCGCATGACCAGTTACCGTGAAATGATCGCCAAACAGCATGTGCTGCTTTCATCCCGTCGCAAAATAATGAACTTCATCATGCTTTCCCTGACGGGCCTGGTGACTGTGCTTGCGCTTGTGCCTCTGTTTTGGATTATCGGTTACGTGATCTATCGCGGCGGGTCTTCGCTCAACCCGGCGTTTTTTACGGAACTGCCGCGCCCGCTTGGCATGCAAGGCGGTGGAGTGGTACATGCCATCGAAGGTACGATCATTGTCACGTTACTGGCGGCTGTGTTCGCCATCCCACCGGGAGTGCTGGCGGCATTTTATGCCGCGCAGCACCCCAATACACCGCTGGGGGTCGCGGTGCGTTTTAGCACCGACGTTCTCTCCGGGGTTCCGTCTATCGTGATCGGCCTGTTCATCTATGCAGCCATGGTCAAGCCGATGGGACATTATTCCGGGCTGGCGGGTGGCGTGGCCCTGGCGATTTTGATGCTGCCCACCATCATCCGCACGACCGAAGAGATGCTCAAGCTGGTGCCGCATACGCTGCGCGAAGGCTCGCTGGCGCTCGGCGCCCCGGAGTGGAAGACTTCGCTAGACGTCCTGCTCCCTGCGGCCTTTAACGGGATTGCCACCGGCTTCCTGCTGGGCGTGGCACGCGCCACCGGTGAGACGGCCCCGCTGCTGTTTACCGCGCTGGGGAACGAGCGTTTCAGCCTGAGCCAGATCATCACGAGCGGCATCCAATCGCATCAGTCGTTGTTCCAGATTCTGGGGCGTATCGTCGACCAGCCGATTGATTCGCTCCCGCTCACGTTATGGAAATATGCCCAGCAGCCTTACCCCGAACGGGTCGAGCAGTCCTGGGCGGTTGCAATGGTGTTGATGATTTTTGTCCTGCTCCTGAATATTACTGCCCGCCTGTGGATCGAGTCCCGGGCGCGGCAACTGCGAGGTTAATCCATGGTCGCCAATATGGTTTCCATTGCTTCCAACCCTTCTACTGCCTCCTCTTCTTCAGAGAGGGCCCCGATTTCCGAGATGAAAGTCAAAGTGGATGTCAGGCAGCTATCGGTATTTTATGGCAAGTTCCGCGCCCTGACCGACATCGGGATGCAAATATCTGAGCACAAGATTACAGCGATCATCGGGCCTTCGGGTTGCGGCAAATCCACCCTGCTGCGCTCCTTCAACCGTATGAACGACCTGACCCCCAACGCCCATATCGACGGCGAGATCCTGCTCGACGAACAAAACATCTATGCTCCGGGGGTAGACGTTGTGGACATCCGCCGCCGGGTGGGTATGGTCTTCCAGCGTCCCAACCCGTTCCCCAAATCGATCTATGATAACGTGGCTTATGGACCACGCCTGTACGGTGTGCGCCGCCGCTCGGACCTGGATGAAATCGTGGAGCGCAGTCTCAGACAGGCCGCGCTGTGGGACGAGGTGAAGGATAAACTTAATCAATCTGGGCTGGCGCTCTCGGGCGGCCAGCAGCAGCGCCTGTGCATTGCCCGTGCGCTGGCCGTCGAGCCGGAGATCATCTTGATGGATGAACCTGCCTCGTCACTCGATCCTATTTCGACATTGAAGATCGAAGAGCTGATGCACGATATCGTCAAAGAGTACACTATCATTATCGTCACGCACAATATGCAGCAGGCGGCGCGTGTTTCAGATTTCACCGCCATGATGATGATTAACGATAGTCGCTCTGGCACGGTTATCGAATTCGATCATACCCAGAAGATTTTCACCAATCCCAAAGACAAGCGTACCGAAGATTACGTCACCGGCCGCTTTGGTTAATGGGGCAACGTCATGAGCGGCAAAGTCCCCGGCACTATCGGGGGAGCCCCGCACCGTTCTTGTGCGGGGCGTAGTCGAAGGGCGGTAGGTGATTATCAATCCATTACCCCGATGAGCCTATGCAGCGAAAACGTTATATAATAGGCAAACCGGTTTTACATTGAGGTAACTATGCTTAGAAAAACATTCGAAAACGAAATCCAGCAGCTTAAAGACGAGATCATCGTGCTCGGCAGTATGGTCGAGCAGGCGGTGCTGGATTCAGTGGAAGCGCTCAAAAAACGCGATCTTGAAGCCTCGAAGAAAATTATCGAGCTGGATGACCAGATCAATGCTAAGCGTTTTGCGCTTGAGAACCAGGTCATGGTCCTGATCGCCACTCAGCAGCCGATGGCGCACGACCTGCGCTTGCTGGCCTCCATCCTGGAAGTGATCAGTGAGTTGGAGCGCATGGGCGATTATGCCAAAGGTATCGGCGTGATCAACGTCCGCATGGGAGAGCAGGCCCTGCTCAAGCCGCTGGTCGATATCCCGCGCATGGCCAAGATCGGCACCAGCATGCTGCATCGCGCGCTGACTGCTTTTGTAAACGAGGATGCCGAAGCCGCCCGGATCATCCCGAATGACGATGATCAGGTCGACGATCTCTACAACCAGATCTATCGCGAATTGATGACCTTTGTCATGGAAGACCCGAAGAATATCGAACGCGCCAACTGGCTGCTATGGGCCGCCCACAACCTGGAGCGCTTCGCCGACCGCGTAACGAACATCTGCGAACGGACGGTGTTCATTGTCACCGGTGAAATCAAGGAAATCAGCTCCACATACGACGAACACATTAGAGGAAAATAGTTCGCCCCGCATTGCGCAGTTACGCTTCGGCAGCCTAAAATAAGCAATTTACGCGAAATATAGCCAAAATTTTCCCCGCGTGTATGCGGGGTTGACGTTTTGTCAACCTGCGATTACAATCTGGCCCATCATGAAACAGCTTCCCGCTCTGCACCATCATCACTCTTTCCATCCCCCTGCCTGACCGGAGAGCGGGTTCGTTTCGTTTCCAGAATGCGAGCGTACCTGATTATTGAAACCAACCCTCGGTCACAGGCCGGGGGTTTTTGTTTCCCGCTTCGCGGGAGAGAGTAGAGAATAGAGAGTAGAAACTTCTCCCTTCTCCGCTTCTCCCTTTTTACTCATTTCTCGTTTCTTACTCGGAGTCATCATGCGAACAGACCTAAGATTATCCATTCCCTCCAAAGGCCGGTTGGCCGAGGAGACGGTCGAATTCCTGCAGTCCTGTGGGATCGAGATCTACAAGCCCAACCCGCGCCAATATGAAGCCACCATCCCGTCCATCCCCGGGCTAACGGTGCTCTTCCAGCGCCCGACGGATATCGTCATCTCCGTCCGCAACGGCAGCGTGGATTTCGGCATTACCGGCCTCGACGTGCTCGAAGAACACCGCGGCGAGAATGGCGATATCCTCGTCCTGCACGACGCCCTTGGCTACGGCAAATGCGCTCTGGCGCTGGCGGTGCCCGAGAGTTGGGAATCTGTGCAGAAGGTGGCAGACTTGCAGGTGCAGTCCCGAACGCTCGGGCGCCCGCTAAACGTGGCTACCAAGTTCCCGGAATTGACTTCCCGCTTCCTCGCTGCGCACCACATCCCGTTTTCCATTGTCAGCGCCGAGGGCACGTTGGAGATTGCGCCGGCCATCGGCTATGCCGACATGATCGCCGACCTGGTCTCTTCAGGCCAGACCCTGCGCGATAACCGCCTGCGTCCGCTCGAAGACGGCGTCATCCAGCCCTCGCAGTCCGTGCTGATCGCCAACCATACCGTGCTCAAAAACAACCCGCAGGCGTTGGCCGTCGTGCGCCAACTGCTCGAGTTTGTCGAGGCCCGCCTGCGTGCCAAGGACAATCTCTCGATCTTCGCCAATATGCGCGGTGAAAGCCCCGAAGCGATCGCGGCGCGTATGTTCACCCAGCACACCATCGGCGGGCTGAATGGCCCGACCATCAGCCGCATGGTGGTCCGCGACGGCGACCCGAACTGGTATGACGTACACATCATTATCCATCGTGACGAGTTGTTTGCGGCCGTCACCGAACTGCGCGCCATCGGCGGCAGCGGGGTAGTGGTGACACCGGTGACATATATCTTCGAAGAAGAACCGCCGCGTTACAAGGCGATGTTGCAGGCGCTGAAACAAAAGGAATGAGTAATGAGTAGCGAGTGGGAGCAGGTTTCCCTGCTTTCCCCTTACTCATTTCTTTTTTCTCTTTACTCTTTACTCGCCATCGGAGACCAAGGAATTCTTCATGTTAAGAATCTACGATGTCCCCATTGCTACGAAAACTATCCTCAAACGCATCCCACCTGATGAGACCACCGTCTCACAGGCTACGCTCGAGCGCCTGGCCGCGACATTTGGCGAGCCCATCGGTCCCGAAGAAGCCGTGCGCCGGATTTTACGCGATGTGCGCACGCGCGGCGATAGTGCCTTGCGCGACTGGTCTGCCCGCCTGGACGGGTTCCCGGCCGATGCGCCGCTGCGTGTGCTTCCGGAAAGAATGGCTGCTGCGCTGGATGCCCTTGACGCCCCCACGCGCGCCGCGCTGGAAACGTCCGCCGCTCGTATCCGTGAGTTCCACCGCCGCCAGCCTGTCACGTCCTGGTTCACCAATGAACTGGGTGGCACACTCGGCCAACTTGTCCGCCCGCACAAACGGGTTGGGCTCTACATTCCCGGGGGCACAGCTCCCTACCCGTCCACCGTTCTCATGTCCGCCATCCCGGCGCAGGTGGCAGGGGTGAAGGAGATCGTGGTGGTGTCACCACCACTTCGACCGTTGACCGAGGACGGTAGATCGAAAAACACCGTCGACGGTCCGCCGTCCACGGTCTCTTCCATCATCCTGGCGGCTTGCGCATTGGCGGGGGTCAGCGAGGTCTACGCGGTGGGCGGAGCGCAGGCCATCGCGGCGCTGGCCTACGGCACCGAAACCGTCCCGGCGGTGGACAAGATCTTCGGCCCCGGTAACCTGTTCGTGTTACTGGCCAAGCGCCAGGTCTTTGGCATGGTCGGCATCGATGGCCTCGCCGGGCCCACTGAAACGATGGTCATCGCCGATGATACGGCCAACCCGGCCTGGGTAGCCGCCGACCTGCTGGCGCAGGCCGAGCACGATGTGCTGGCCTCTGCCATCCTGCTGACGCCCTCACGCAAACTGGCCGAGGCCGTGCAGGTGGAAGTCGGCCGCCAGATGGAAGACCTGCCGCGCGCCGAGATCCTGGCCGTTTCACTGGCCGAGCGCAGTGGCATTGTGCTGACCCGTGACCTGGACGAAGCCGCCGAACTGAACAATCTTTATGCGCCCGAGCATCTTTGCCTTTCGGTCGCCGAGCCCTGGGCGCTCTCTGAGAAGATCAGTAACGCTGGCGGCATCTTCATGGGCGAGCACTCCTTCGAAGTCCTGGGCGACTACATCGCCGGGCCGAGTCACGTCATGCCCACAGGTGGCTCGGCGCGTTTTGCCTCGCCGCTCAACGTCTGGGATTTCGTGCATATCATCAGCCTGATTGCGCTCGATCCCTACACCACCGCAGAGATTGCGTCCCAGGCGGCCGTGATTGCGCGCGCCGAAGGCCTGGAGGGGCATGCCAGGTCGGCAATGCAGAGAGTAGAGCATTCAGAGAATAGAAAATAGTAAGTAGGGAATAGAGCTCAGTCAGACTCATCAGGTTTAACCACTCTCTACTTATCTTCTCTATCTATTTCCTGGAGTACCCATGAACCTTCCTAAACATATCGAGAATCTTCCTCCCTACACCCCCATCGAGCCCTTCGAAGTGCTCTCCGAGCGGGTGGGGCGCAAACCGGAAGACATTATCAAGTTGGATGCCAACGAGAATCCCTACGGCGTTTCACCGCGCGTGCGCCATGCCCTGGCCGAGATGGAATTCCCGCATATCTATCCGGATCCGGAAAGCCGCGCGCTGCGCGCCGCGCTGGCGGAATTTACCGGCGTGCCGGCCGAAAACCTGCTGGCCGGTTCGGGCGCGGACGAGTTGATCGACCTGATCACGCGCCTGCTGCTGGAGCCGGGAGACAGGGTGCTCAACTGCCCGCCGACCTTTGGGATGTACCCGTTCGACACAGAACTCAACGCCGGGCGCATCGTGGATGTGCCGCGCCGCGCGGATTTCTCGCTGGACGTAAATGGTATCCGTGCTGCGGTGCAAGAACATACGCCAAAATTGATCTTCCTGACCTCGCCTAACAACCCGGATGGCTCGCTCATCCCGCCGGACGAGCTGGAAGAAATTCTGACCCTGCCTGTATTGGTGGTGCTGGATGAAGCCTACATCGAATTTGCCGACGAAAAGGACACGCTGGGCAAGAGCCTGAGCAATATCACGCGTGTGCCAGTGCTGGAGAACTTGATCGTCCTGCGCACCTTCAGCAAGTGGGCGGGGTTGGCAGGAATACGTGTCGGTTATGGTGCCTTCCCTTCGTGGTTGATGCCCACGCTCTGGAAGGCCAAACAACCCTATAATCTCAATGTGGCCGCTTCAGAGGCGGGCATCGCATCGTTGGATGATGCCGAATACCTGGCAAAGATTGTTGCCCGCCTGCGTGCTGAACGCCGGCGCCTGATGGACGGCTTGAACAAAATCCCGTACCTGCGAACGTATCCGACGCATTCGAATTTCATCCTGTGCCAAGTCAGCGGACGTGACGCAGCCCAACTCAAAGCCGACCTGGCCGAGAAATACGGTATCTTCATCCGCTATTTCAACAAACCCGGCCTGAGAGATCACGTCCGTGTCAGCGTGGGCAAGCCAGAGCAAACAGATGCGTTGTTGAAAGCCTTAAAAGAAATTTAACCACGGTGCGTGGCCCCGTGGTGAAAGGTTTAACAATGAGAACAGCTACCATCACACGCAAGACCAACGAAACTGATATTCAACTTACTTTGGATCTGGACGGTTCCGGCCAGCACGACATCGCCACCGGCGTGGGCTTCCTCGATCACATGCTGGCGCATGTGGCCGTGCACGGCCTGTTCGACCTGACCGTCAAAGCGACCGGCGACTTGCACATCGACAACCACCACACCATCGAGGATGTGGCCCTGGTGCTCGGTTCCGCCTTCGACCAGGCGTTGGCCGACCGCAAGGGCATCGTGCGTATGGCCAGCTTCTATGTACCGATGGACGAAGCGCTGGCCTTCGTGGCCGTCGATCTATCGGGTCGCCCCTACTGCGTCGTGGACGCCGTATGGGGCATGGCGCCCGTGGGCGGCATCCCCACCAGCCTGTTCCCGCACTTTCTGGAATCATTTGCGGTTACGGCTCGCTGTAACCTGCACGCGCGCCTGCTCTACGGGCGCGATGCCCACCACAAAGCCGAAGCGCTGTTCAAGGCACTCGGCCGGGCACTGGATGCCGCCACGCTGATCGACGAAAGACGGACGAGCGTTCCCAGCACCAAGGGCACGCTGACCAAGTAAGGAGAAACCATGTATGACGTGCACCGTGAACTGATCGAGATGCTGGCCGCCACCCCCGAAACGCTGACCGGTTTGCTGCGCGGCATGGACGAGGCGCAGGCCCGCGCCGCCACCGGCGGCGATGAAGGCTGGTCGGTAATCGAGGTGATCTGTCACCTGCGTGACGCCGAGGAGATCGGTCTGGGCCGCATGAAAGCCATGCGCGACCAGGATAATCCCCTGATTATCGGCTTCGACCAGGATGCGCTGGCCCGCGAGAAGAAATACGCCGAAGATAACCTGGCCTCCGCATTCGCCGATTTCACGCGCCTGCGTGCCGAGTACGTGGCCGCGCTGAAGACGCTCACGACCAAACAATGGGAGCGCCCCGGTCACCACAACGAAATCGGCGATATCACCATCATCGCACACACAGCCCATCGCACCTACCACGATACCATCCACTGCGCCCAGATTGCGCGCCAGCTGCTGAACACCGCCCACTAATGCCCGACACTTTCACCATCTTCCCTGCCATCGACCTGCGTGCGGGCAAAGTCGTCCGCCTGGCGCAGGGTGACCCCGCCCGACAAACGATCTACGGCGACGACCCGCGCGCCTGGGCCGAACGCTGGAAATCCGAAGGCGCCGAATGGCTGCACATCATCAACTTGAGCGGCGCCTTCGATGAAGACTCGCAGGCCAACTTGAAAGCGCTCGAAAGCATCCTGGCCGTGGGCCTGAAGGTCGAGTTCGGCGGCGGCATCCGCGATGAAGACAGCCTGCGCATTCCGCTCGAAATGGGCGCTACGCGTGTCTTCCTGGGCACGGCCGCCATCCAGAACCCGGCGCTGGTGGATTGGGCCATCGCCGAATACGGCCCGGCCCGCATCGCCGGCGACATTGGTACGCGCGACGGCCAAGTGACTGTGAAGGGCTGGCAGGAAACCACTGCGCTCTCAGTGCACGAAGTCGGACGGCGTTTTCGCCAGCAAGGCCTGGAATGGTGCGTGCTGACCGATGTAGCTCGTGACGGCGTGGGCAGTGGTGTCAATGTGGCCGGCGCCGTTGAGCTCCAGACCACAAGCGGGTTGAAGGTGGTTGCTTCGGGCGGCGTCACCAGCCTGGAGGACATCCGCCGCGTGCGCGAGGCCGGTCTGGCGGGGGTGATCATCGGGCGGGCGCTGTATGATGAAAAGATATCTTTACAAGAAGTATTATCGTCCTCCCGAAAGGACATCGGGACGATGTCCTTTCGGGAGGACGAAAGGTGAACTATGATCACGATCGTCGATTACAAAGCCGGGAACCTGACCTCGGTCAAACGCGCTCTCGACCACCTGGGCATCCCCAACCAGATCAGCGCCGACCCCGAGGTCGTGCGCAACGCCGAACGGGTTATCTTCCCGGGCGTGGGAGCGGCGGGCGCGGCCATGGGTGTGCTCAAGGAACGCGGCTTGGATGCGGCCCTGAAGGAGACCTTCCAGAAGGGGACGCCCATCCTCGGCATCTGCATCGGCTGCCAGATCATCCTGACCCGTTCGGAGGAGGGTGACACTCCGTGCCTGGACATTCTTCCCGGAGCCTGCATCCGTTTTCGGGTGAGCGACCCCACTCTGAAAATCCCGCACATGGGCTGGAACGCCGTCAGCGTACTCAGGCCGCATGCGCTGCTGGGCCACCTACGCCCCGGCGACGAGTTCTACTTCGTCCATTCTTATTATCCCCAACCGGCCGACCCGGCCGGGGTCCACGCGGAAACCGAATACGGCGGCAGCTTCCCGGCGGCGATCGGCAGGGACAACCTTTTTGCCGTGCAGTTCCACACCGAGAAAAGCGGCCCGCTGGGGCTGCAACTGCTTGAAAATTTTGCAAAGTGGAAAGTGTAAAGGAGCAGCATGTTATCCAAGCGAATTGTCTCCTGCCTCGATGTGCGCGACGGCAAACTGGCCAAGAGCGTCAAATTTGTGAATACCAAAGATATCGGCGACCCGGTGGAGCAGGCCCGAAAATATTATCTGGATGGGCTGGACGAGCTGGTCTTTTACGACATCACCGCTTCCAGCGACAACCGCGGCATCATGCTGGACGTGGTCAGTCGTGTGGCCGAGCAGGTCTTCATCCCCTTCTCGGTGGGCGGCGGCCTGCGTACGCTGGAGGATTGCAGCCGGGTTTTGCTCGCAGGCGCGGAAAAGATCAATGTCAACAGCGCAGCAGTCAAAAACCCGGCGCTGATCACCGAGGCTTCGGTTGCCTTTGGGGCACAAGCTGTAGTCCTCTCGATGGATGTGCTGCGCGTCCCGGTCACCTCCCAGACTCCCTCCGGCTATGAGATTGTCATCAACGGCGGCCGTACCCGCATGGGGCTGGACGCCGTCCAATGGGCGCAGCGCGGCGAGCAGCTGGGCGCGGGCGAACTGGTGGTCAACTCGATCGACGCCGACGGCACAAAGGAAGGCTACGAACTGCGCCTGACGCGCATGATTGCCGAGGCGGTGGGCATCCCGGTGATCGCCTCGGGCGGTGGCGGCAAGCCCGAGCATCTCTACGATGTGCTGACCGAAGGCAAAGCGGATGCCGCGCTGGTGGCTTCGATGTTACATTATGGCGAGTACACGGTTTCCCAGATCAAGGAATATCTGGCACGGCGAGGGTTGAAGATAAGGCCAGAGAATAGAGAATAGTGAAAATGATGAACGATGAACTATTAACCATCTTAAGATTTGACAGCAACGGCCTCATCCCTGCAATTGTTCAAGACGCCAAGACCCATGAAGTTCTCATGCTTGCCTGGATGAACGCCGACTCGCTGCAAAAAACCCTCGCAAGCGGCGAGACCTGGTTCTGGAGCCGTTCGCGCGGCGAGTTGTGGCACAAGGGCGAGACTTCGGGTAACCTTCAGAAGGTGGTCGAAGTGCGTTATGACTGCGATGGCGATACGCTGCTGGTGCTGGTCGACCCCGCCGGCCCGGCGTGCCATACCGGAAATGTTTCATGCTTTTATCGGGTTTTAGAGAGCAGAGAATAGTGAATAGAGAACAGTAGGTCGATTTTCTACCCTCTTCTCTCTTCTCTCTACTCTCTTTTCTCTCTTGGCACTTTCGGAGGAATCAACCATGTCTTTGAATTCGCTTTATGAAACCATCCTCGACCGCAAAGAAAATCCAAAAGAGAGTTCCTATACTTCATCCCTTTTTGCTGAAGGCTTGCCGCGTATGGCCCAGAAGGTCGGCGAAGAAGGCACGGAGGTCGTCGTCGCGGCCCTCTCACAGGAGAACGCGCGCCTGGTAGAGGAGATCGCCGACCTGGCCTACCACGTGTTGGTATTGATGGCAGCCAAAGGCGTCAGCCCGCAGGATGTGGCTGCGGAGCTGGAGAAAAGGAAAAGGTAAATTCCTAACCAAGGTGCAGGGTTATAATAGTCTATAGATGTATGGCAATTGCCTTCCTTTGTTCAATCTCACTTAGCGAGGTCCCATGACAATTACTGATGCAGATTATGCAAGTCTCAAGCTGGATCATGCCAAACTCAAGGGGCGCGTTGCCCTGCTGGAACGTGAGGTCCAGTTCCTGCTCGAGCATTTAAACCTGGAGTTCGTGGACACTGTAGCGGAGCCTACCTACCCGGAGGTGGCCGCGTTGAAACGCAATGGCAAGATCATCGAAGCCATCACAGCTTACCGCGCCCAGACAGGTGTTGGCCTGGCAGAAGCCAAATTATTCGTTGATAATCTAGAAATATGAAGAATCAAAAAGGGCGGCGCCACGGCGCCGCCCTTTTTATATGCCTGTGACAATTTCGATCAAACAGCCTGTGTCTTCAGCATCTCCTGCAGCGTAAAGTATTCCTTGTCCATCCCAAATCCCTTGACGACCATATTGCCCAAGCTGGCGCTCAACCATCCGGGGAGCGGGAAATGGAACTTCGAGATCAGGTTGAACGTCAGGCGCGAGCCGTTCTCCCCAAGCGGTTCAAGCGCATTCGTGATCAGAAAGTCGACGGGTATCATCCTGCTTTCCTGTTCCACCGTGAAATAATCGAACGGCTTCCAATCCAGAACGTTTTCGATCATGGTCAGTTTTTTGCCGTGCATGCAGTGATTGCGCGCGCCGGCGCCCGTCCGCCCGCCGATGCGCAGTACCGGGACGATATGCCGGCCGGGCGACCAGGTGACGATTTTCGCGGGGTCGTTCAACCAGTCCCACAAGACAGCCGGGGTAACAGGGTAGTCAACAGTCAGAGAGATGTGGGCCTGTTGAGCGGTGATAAACATATGACGCGCTTCGACCAGGGACTCGTAGCGCGGATGCAGGTCATAGCTGTACGTCTGTACGTCGCCCAGGTGTTCGTAATTTTCGGTCTGGGGGTGCAGTTCGTCCGGTTTATATTCGATGTGGTTCAGCGCCTTCTCCGTGAAAAGGGCGTAGGCGTTCCAGCCGGTCGTCTCGCTGATGTGGTTCTTCATCAGGCGATGGACCAGGTTGACGTCTGAACCAACCAGTTCCGTAATCCCTGAAATATGCTGGAGTATATAGTCGCCGTGATGGACGAAGAACTTCAAGTCCAGGGTGGGGATGGCTTTGCAGGCGCGGCACTCGCAGGTCGTGCGGCGGTGGATGGCGTCCACCCGGTCCCGGAAGGACATGTAAATATCCTCCACCAGTTCGAACATGCGCTCGCCGCTGGGCATAAATGTTTCCAGGGCGTAGGCAAATACGGCGTCCCCCTCCAGCTTGGAGAGTGTCATGCATAGTTTGACCCTGTTTACGATGGCTTCGAGCAGGTCCGTCAGGATTTCGTGCGCATGGTCCAATTCGACCTTCGTCAGATAAGATGTATACCCTGTAATATCTGCGAGCAGGAGATACCCATGTTGGGTCTGGTCAGTCATAGGCTAATTTTACCGTGTAAAAACAAAAAACGACCTGCCACCTGCCTTGCAAATGCGTCGCAAGCCATTTCCTTATCGCAATCCTGATAGCCCCTGATAGCCCGCCCGGGTACAATAGAGCCCGTCAGCCAATCTAACATCTAATCTCTAATCTCTAACATCTAATAACACCGAGGCCTTTATGCGACAGGTTGCCATCCTTGGCATTGGTCAAACCATCATCGACGAACAGTGGGATAAATCCCTGCGCGAGATTGCAGGCGAGGCCGCTTTTGCTGCGTTGGCCGATGCGGGCCTTCAAAAAACCGACGGTTTATTCGTTGGCAACATGCTTTCCTCCATCGTGGATGGCCAGAACCAGCTGGGCGCATTCATCGCCGACTGGGTGGGCCTCTGGCATCAGGAAGCAGTCAAGATCGAAGCGGCCTGCGCCTCGGGCGGGGCGGCTTTCCGCGCCGGGCTGATGGCGGTTGCTTCGGGCGAGCTCGAGTCTGCGCTGGTGGTGGGTGTCGAAAAAATGACCGATAAGGCCGGGCACGACGTCACCGCTGCCCTGGCCACTGCTGCCGATGCCGATTACGAAGTGGAGCAGGGCATCTCATTCGTGGGCATCAACGCACTGGTCATGCGCCGCTACATGCATGAATTCGGCTGGAAGCACATTGATTTTGCGCCGTTCTCGATCAATGCGCATGCCAATGCCACGCACAATCCCTATGCGCGCCTGCACGACAAAGTCAACGCCGAACAGTTCGAACGATCTTCGATGGTCGCTACGCCCATCAATCTGCTGGATTCTTCGCCAATTGGGGATGGCGCCGCGGCGATCGTGATCGTCCCGGCCGAAAAGGTTGTCTCCGTGCCCGGGCGCGCGCGTGTCGTTGTCTCAGGCTCGGGCTCCGCCACTGATACGATCGCGGTCCATGGTCGCAAGGATCCGCTGTTTCTATCGGCGGCATATCTCTCGTCGAAACGGGCGTATGAGATGGCGGGGGTCGGCCCGGGCGATATCGACGTCTTCGAGCTGCATGACGCCTTTTCGATCATGGCGGCGCTCTCGCTGGAGGCCTGCGGGTTTGCGGAACGCGGCCAGGGGCCGCGGCTCGGCCTCGATAACGAGATCATGGTCACAGGGCGTGTGCCCGTCTGCACCCGGGGCGGATTAAAAGCCCGCGGCCACCCGGTCGGCGCGACGGGCGTGTACCAGATCGTCGAAGTTGTCCAGCAATTAAGGGGCGAATGCGGCGAAACGCAGGTGGGCGCGGCGAAGGTCGGCATGGCACAGAATATCGGCGGTTCGGGCGCGACGATCGTCACGCATATCCTGAGAGCGGAATGAGCTCCATGGCCCAAAAAATTCTACGCTTCCTGATCAGGATTATTCTTTCAATGATCGCTGACATCGAAATCATCGGCATTGAAAACCTGCCGGAAAGCGGGTTTATCGCCGCCGCCAATCACCTGGGGCGGCTCGATTCGGCCCTGATCTTTTATATCTTTGATCGCCAGGACCTGATCTTGCCGATTGCCGAGAAATACCAGCATCACCCTTTCTTCGGCCCCCTGGGGGAAGGGATGGGAGGCATCTGGCTCGACCGTTTCAACCCGGATATCCGGGCCGTACGCGCCATGGTGAGGCGCCTGAAGAATGGCGGCGTACTGTTCATCGCCCCGGAGGGGACGCGTTCCAAGACCGAGGCGCTGCAGCGTGGGAAACCGGGCGTCTCGTTCCTGGCGAACAAGGCGGGCGTGCCGATTTTGCCTGCTGCCCTGACCGGAACGGAAGACCGTGTCATTCTGGACAACCTGAAACACTTTCGCCGTTCGCATATCAGCGCGAGAGCTGGCAAGCCTTTCAACCTGCCGCCGCTGGCCGGAAAAGAGCGTGACGAAGCCCTGCAGCAGGAAACCGACGAGATCATGTGCCGGATCGCCGCCATGCTGCCGGAGAAGTATCGCGGGGTGTATGCGCAGCATCCAAGATTGAAAGAATTACTTAAAGAGGATTATGCGTAACTTTGTGCGTTTCCTGATCCATGCCATTCTTGGCCTGATTACCGAGATCGAAGTCCACGACAAAGAATATGTGCCATCGACCGGCAGTTTCGTGCTGGCCACCAACCACCTGGGTGTGCTGGATATCATCATGCCTTTCTACGTCTTCCATCGCTGGGATATGTTCATCATGGTAGCCGATAAGTGGAAAAAGCAAGCCTGGGTGCGCTGGTTGGGGGGCAATCTTAACTTTCTATATATCGACCGCTTCAACCCGGATCTACCAGCCCTGCGTGACGTAATCACGCGCATGAAAGATGGACAGGTGCTGGTCATCGCCCCCGAGGGCACGCGCAGCCGTACCGGGGCCTTGATCGAGGCCAAACCGGGCGTGAGCTACCTGGCTGCCAAGCTGGGATATCCGATCGTCCCTGCGGCGCTGGCCGGCACTTCCGACAAGACCCTGTTTGATAACCTGCGCCACTTGCGCAAGACGCACGTTGTTCTAAGAGCCGGGAAACCGTTTGCCCTGCCGCCACTCCCGGCCAAAAACCGGGACGAGGCCCTGCAGCGTTATACGGATGAGATCATGTGCCAGATTGCGGCGCTGTTGCCGGAAGAATACCGCGGGGTATATGCCGGGCATCCGAGGTTGAAGGAATTATTGCAGGAACCATAGGGGGTCAGATGAGCCAAAGGAGCCAGAGGAGGAGTGATGGTGGAGAATAGCGAACGCGCCGAAAAAGCTTTTCGGAAGCTGATTGTGTGGAAAAAGGCACATTTGTTAGTTCTATTAACCTACAAATTGGTGGAAAAATTCCCGAAAAGCGAAACCTTTGGACTTTCATCTCAGTTACGGCGTGCGGCGGTTTCTGTGCCTGCAAACATTGCTGAAGGATACGGCTCTGGTAAGCAGGGACAATTCTGTCGTTATTTGAATATTTCCCAAGGTTCGTTGGCAGAAGTCGAATATTACCTGATTCTGGCACAAGACTTGAAATATATTTCCCCAGAAGAATACAAAGAAGCGGAATCTCTTCGAGCTGAAGTGGGCTTCTTGCTTTTTAAATTAATCGCAAAGGTCAAGGAATAAGCTGGCTCTTCTGGTACATCTGGCGCTTTTGGCTCTTATAAGACTTCCCCTGTTTGCCTTTCCAAAAACTTCCCTTCCCCGCTTTTCCCCAGCCATTTTTCCCCATCCACAATCAGCTTGCCGCGCAGGAAGACCTGCTCCGGGTAGCCGGTCAGTTCCCAGCCCTCGTACAGGTTGTAATCTGTGCGCTGGTGCGAGTGGGCCAGGCCGTAGTCTACCTTTTTCTGCGCATCCCACAATACCAGGTCCGCATCTGCGCCTGGGATGAGTGCGCCTTTGCGCGGGTACAGCCCGAAGATCTTTGCCGGGTTGGTGGAGGTAAGCGCCACGAACTGGTTGGCCGAGATTTTCCCTGCGCCGACGCCGTAGGTCCATAAGATCGGCAGCCTGTCCTGTACGCCGGGCAGTCCGTTTGGGATTTTGGTGAAGTCGTCTTTCCCCAGTTCCTTGCCGGGGATGGCAACTTGCCTGCCCTCGTATCGTATTGGTTTTGTGCCATCGAAGAAGAACGCGCAGTGGTCCGTGGCGATGGTTTGCAGCGTGCCGTCTTTGAGTCCTTCCCACAGGCGGGCATTATCGGCGGCGGTGCGCATGGGCGGCGAGCAGACCCATTTGGCGCCGTCTGGCCTGCGCAGGTCGTCAATCGTGAAGAATAAATACTGCGGACAGGTCTCGCCCATCACTTTGACTTTACGTTCGCGGGCGTAGCGCAGCATATCCACCTCACCGCCGGCATTCATATGGACGACGTAGAGTGAGGCCCCCGCTTGGGCTGCCAGCGCGGAGATGCGCAGGGTGGCCTCCACCGCGCCCCAGGCGGGACGCGTCAACGCATGCCATTCTGCTTGCCAGTGACCAGTTTTCAATGCGTCAGTGACCAGTTGTTCGATGACATCCCCGTTCTCGGCGTGCACCATTACCAGCATACCGTGATCGCGGGCGATCTGCATGGCGCGGAAAATGGAGGCGTCATCCAGGCGCAGGCGCCCGTTATAGGCGGTGAAAACTTTCAGCGTGGTGATGCCCATCCTGTGCAGAGAAGGGATTTCAGCGGCGACTGCCTGGTCGAAGCGCGTCAGGTTCATGTGGAAGGAATAATCGATGGCGGCTTTCTGCGCTTTTTTATGCCAGATATCTACCGACTCGTGGAAAGTGGGGAAATCAAATGGAACGAAATCTATAACCGTCGTCGTGCCGCCAAACGCTGCGGCTTTGTGGCCGGTGTAGTGGTCGTCCGAAGAGACCGTGTCGAACATGGGCAGATCGAAGTGCGTATGCGGGTCCACGCCGCCGGGGGTGATGAATTTTCCGCTGGCATCCATGCTTTCGGCATTGGGGTGTTGTAAATTTTGCCCGATGGCCGAGATTTTCTCGTTTTCGATCAGAATATCCGCAGGGAAGGTTTCGGAGGCGGTGATGATGGTGCCGTTTTTGATGAGGGTGGACATATAAGGCTCCCAGAGTCCCAAAAGCACTAAAGGTTTCAAAAGCCCCAAAAGTTCCAAATGTGCAGCAAACTACTTTGTCAATGATTTAATTAGCTGATGAAGTAAAAAGCCGACTTCGCCTCGCAAGGTTTCGACTTCCCGGTATTGTATATCGTTGATGTATTGCAAATCACAGGAAAGGACCAGGTAATATTCAACTTCAGCCAAAGAGCCTTGCGCTATCTTCAAGAAGCGGCCAAACTGGCCCTTGCTCCCGGCGGCATAACCTTCGGAGATGTTGGCAGGCACGGATACAGCAGCGCGGCGAATTTGTGATGTAAGTCCGAACATCTCCTGTTTCGGAAAAGGCTCGGTTAGCTTGTAAATCAGCAACACCAGTTTATGTGCCCTTTGCCAGACAAGCAGCTTGCGGAAAGCTTTTGGTTTCGTGTCAGCCCGCTCTACCACTGGACCTCCTCATAACCCTTTGGCACTTTTGGCCCCTTTGGGACATAGGGTGTTTGCACTTCTTTTATCCCCAACAACGCCATCAAAACATCCGGTGGCAGGTCCACATCGGGCAGGTCGGTCTTGTAAAGCTGCTCGTTCTCGGCCCGCTCGCGCAGGGAACGCCACAGCAAGGCGCGCTCGTCGGTCTTGACGACCAGGTCGTTCAGGGTTTTGGCGTTGAGCAGGTATTCACCAGTCGTATACAGGAAGGTGACGCGTTTCCACTTCTCCGCCTTCACCGGGGCTTTGAGTTTTTCCAGCGCCCCAAGCTGGATCTTGAAATATTCTTCGGCTGCGCGCGGATGGCCCGGTTCGTCGCGCAGCAACTCGGCGCGGGTGGTGAGTTCATGCCCGCGGACGGGCGCGGCATACTGGATGCGCCCGCCCTGCGCGCCGAAGCTGCCAGGCTGGTAGAAAGCCAGGTAGTCTACGGCGACGACTTTGGGTGCACTGCGGAAAGGGATGCGGTACCAGCCCAGGACGCGGGCAATTTCCAGGTCGCGGGGCGAGGGCAGCAGGCACACTAAAACCAACGAAACAGGGCTAAGCATATTCTTAATGTACACCAAAACCCGGATTCTTTGTTATTCATGTGGGCCCGAATTTGGCGGATGCCGGAGACTCTATCCATGCTTCCCGGGCTTGCCGTTATAATTTCCCGGTTATGGTTGGCTTTTTGTCAGGCGAGCATTTTTGGATCTTCCGGTTCAGATTGGAGACAGCATGCGCAGGCTCATCGGTTCAATCGTCTTGAGTATATTCCTTGCCAGTGGTGCAGTCCCGGTTTACGCACAGACAGACGGGGTTTCCATACGCCTGCTCGATCGTCAGGGGAAGGATGCATTGTGATCCTGCTTGCACTGGCGGCGCTGGGCGTCCTGCTTGCGGCCATCTTCCTGATCAGGCGTAGAAGAAAGGCCTGATCAGCGCAGCGTCCACCGTTCCCTGCCCACTGTCTACGGTCAGCTCAGCCCCACTTCCTGGTTGAACTCCACGATCAATGCGTCGATCTCGTCCGCCTGCTGCTGGACGCCCGTCCAGTAGTCAGGCTGGTTCCACATGGCCTGGATCTCCTCGTAGGTCTTGCCCTGCTGCTCGACCCAGGTGTAATACTTCAGGTTGTGGATGCGCCGCCGGTCCGGGTAGCGCAGTTCGAGCATGTTGTCGGTGGAGGCGCCCAGCAGCCAGCGCGCATGGTCGGCGGCGGCCTGGCGCTCGGAGTATTCGCCCAGCTCGGCCTGCATCTCTTGCAGGCGCGATTGATACAGCTCCATCGAGTCGGTGGCCACGGTGAAGATCATGTCGTGTGTGCCCATCTCGTAATATTTGGCCATCTTGATGGCAGTCAGCACATTGGCGATGCCAGAGAAGCCCAGAAGATCGAGCGTAGAGAGTAGAGACAAGTCAACACCTTGGCCGGCGAGATATTTCATGCCGGCCGGTTCGTTGAACAGCCGCGCCAGGTTGACGACAGCGTTATCGTCGATGGCCACCACCAGGTCGGTGTTCTTGACGTTGTGGATCCAGGGTACGTGCTTGTCGCCGATGCCCTCGATGCGGTGTGAACCGAAGCCGTTCTCGAGCAGGGTCGGGCATTGCAGCGCTTCGCCGGCGGCGATTATGCTGGCGGGGAAGACCTGCTTCATGTAATCACCGCTCGCAATCGTGCCGGCCGAACCGGTGGCCGAACTGATGCCGCGGAATTCGTCGCCGGGGTGGGCGATGCGCCTGAAGGCCTCTTCCAGGGCGTGCCCCGTGACTTCGTAATGCCACAGGTAGTTGCCAAACTGCTCGAACTGGTTGAAGATCATCAAGTCCTGGCCAGACTGGCGCAGTTCCTTGCACTTGTCGAAGATCTCCTTGACGTTCGACTCGCTGCCGGGTGTCTTGATTGTCTCGCCCGCCACCTGTGCCAGCCATTCGAAGCGTTCGCGGCTCATGCCTTCCGGCAGGATGGCAATCGACTCGCAGCCCAGCAGGGCAGAATCATAGGCCCCGCCGCGGCAGTAGTTGCCGGTCGATGGCCAGACGGCCTTCTGTGTGGTTGGGTCGAACTGGCCCGTGACCAGCCTGGGCACGAGACACGAGAACGCCGCCCCGACCTTATGCGCCCCGGTTGGGAACCACTTGCCGACGAGAGCGATGATGCGCGCCGGGACGCCCGTCAGCGCCGGAGGCAGTTCGAGCAAGTTGACGCGGCCAAAGGCCCCGCCACTGGCTTTGGGCTGGTTGTGCCAGTTAATGCGGAACAGGTTGCGCGGGTGGATATCCCACAGCCCGATCCCGGCCAGTTCTTCTTTGACTTTCGCCGGGATTTTGGAAGGGTCCTTCATCTGGGCATAGGTCGGGATGATGATGTTGCGTTCGCGGGCGCGGGCGATGGCATGCTTACGGCGTTTGGGCTGGACAGTCAGGTCGATGGTGGTCATCTTGGGGACTCCTGAAATTGCGAAACGGCTTGACAAATATGATTATAGCGCCTTCGGGTTGGCGAAGAATCCAAAAGGCGTTGTATGATTAACATTGATTCGGAGTTGGGAAAATATTCAGGAGTGAGAGTTTGTTACGGAAATTATTGTCGAAATCCACAGCAGTTTTGAGCCTTATGCTCACAATCATCCTGGCGGTATTTTCACTACCGGCAAGAGTGAACGGCCAGGGATTCGATGCGACCCCATCTCAGACTCCTGAAACCAATATGCAGCAGACTGATACTGAGACTCCCACTTCGACATATACGCCTACACCGACGAATACTGCAGTCGTCCAGCCCCAAATTACCAATACGGTAACACCCGCGCTTGTACCGACCACCACGCCAACCGTTAAACCGACTGCTGTCCCGACCGAAAACCTGCCGCCGGGTACTTACATCGAGGATGAAGCCCTGGTGAAGATCAAAACGCGCCGGCCTTCGCAGGCTTTCTTAAGCGATTTGAAAAGCTTCGACGCCGAGATCAAAACAGAATTGCCAGGTCTGGGGGTCTTGGTAATCAAAGTGCCGCCCGGCAGCGTCCCGAATTTCATTGCGAATATAAAATTATCATCGGATGTCGTTTATGCCGAACCCAATTACCTGATGAACATTGCGGATACCATCCCCAATGACAGCAGTTGGAGCCTGCAATACGGGCCGGTAGCGATCCGTGCGCCGCAGGGCTGGGATTTGTCCACCGGATCGAGCGCGGTGATGATCGCTGTCATTGACACGGGCGTCGATCAGTCTCATCCAGACCTGGCAGCGAAGATCGTGCCCGGCTACGACTTCGTCAATACCGATACCAATCCGCAGGATGACAACGGGTATGGCACGCACGTTGCCGGGATTGCAGCCGCATCTACGAACAACGCTACCGGAATTGCAGGAATTTCATGGGGCGCGCGCATTATGCCGGTTAAAGTGTTGAACGCCTCCGCGAGCGGCTCGTATGCCAATGCCGCGGCAGGCATCATCTGGGCTGCCGATAACGGCGCGCAGGTGGAGAATCTTAGTTTTGGCGGCATGTCCCCTTCGATAACTTTGAATGCGGCCGTCGTCTATGCCTACAACAAAGGCGTGACCATGGTTGCCGCCGCCGGAAATTCAGGCAGTAATTTTGTGCTTTATCCGGCGCATTATCCCGAGGTGATTGCCGTCGCGGCGACCGACAGTTCGAATACACGCGCGGGTTTTTCCAACTATGGTTCAGAAATGAGCGTATCTGCGCCGGGGGTCTCGATCTATTCCACTTTGCCCGGCGGGACGTATGGTTATAACAGCGGCACATCTATGTCCGCGCCGATGGTTTCAGGCGCTGCCGCCATCCTGGCCGGCCTGCCCGGGAATAACAGCCCGCCTGCCATCACCTGGGAACTGGAATCCAGCGCGCTCGATCTGGGCGCGCCAGGCTTTGACGTCTATTACGGCTATGGCCTGATCCAACTGGACGCGGCCATTCAACTTGCCCTGCCTGCGACTTCTACTCCCACTCCTACCCCGATATACACAGCAACTCTTACGCGGACGCCAACGGCCACACCGACGCGGACGGCTACTGCTACGCTGACGCGCATCCCGGCGCCTGCCAAAACCGCATCTCCCACCCCGCGCCCGTGGATCGTTTTTCCACCCATTCCCTTTTTCTCTGACGGGACGCCAACCGCCATAGCATCCCCTTTGGGGGCCGCTACGCAGACCGGTACGCCCGCAGCCTCGCCTGCCGCAACAATTTCGCCTACTCCCACAATCACCCCTGTTTCGGGAAACGAGGCGGAAGTCCAAACGCAGGAAAATGGTCCCGATTATTCTCTCCTGCTGCCCTGCTGTGGGCTCCTTTTGATCCTTGCCGCGCTGGTCCTGGCGCGTGTGGCAATCGTCCTCCAGCGAAGTAGTCCCGGTTCTAGTACGGGGCGAAGTAGTCCCGGTTCTAGTACGGGGCGAAGTAGTCCCGGTCCCCGCATGTCATCCCGAATCTCTTATATCATCCCGATGCACTTACGGGGCGGGACGGGGCGCAGAGAGCAGTAGAGTCTGTTTCCATCTTCCCACAAGAGCGCTTGACAAAGCTGGTTGTACTGAGCAGGCTTATTATATTTGTCTATTGTTAATCCTCCGCATTCGTCGTACAATCCATGTATGGCAGCCTGATTAAAGGTGCTATCAGCATCGAAAAATAAGCTTGATAATTTGGAAATGCCATATGTTTTGATCAACACGAAAGCAGCTTGCAGGTGTGGTGTTAAGTTTTATGCATTCCTGGATATGGTGGATAAGGAAATTTAAAGCTAGAACAGGCCAGACCAGGGTAGGGAGATTTGCCGAGGCTGGATGGATGCATGCGCGCCAAAAACCAAATCTCACTGACACGTTAATCCCCGTATCGAACACAATGAAACACATCCAAATCATTTTCGTCTGGACGGTCATATACAGCCTGGTTGCCTGCAGGCCCTTCAACAGCGCTGTACCTGAGAAAGCGACCCAAATGGTTGTAACTCAGGCTGCCGCACCAACATTAATATCCACCCGGATTCCGGATGTCGTCGTCAATGTCCGTCAATTTAACCGGATCGTCGATCTCAAATTGGGACAGGTACTCAAAGTTGAGCCTCCCAGCCTTAACATTGAATGGCAGGTTGATTACGCCCCCGCGTTATTTGAATTCATCACACCTGCAGAAATGGTACGAGCGCCTGGCACGGCAGGCTGGTTATTTCTGGCAGTTGCGACCGGCGAGGGGCAAATTGTTTTGACCAGCATTGTCTCCTGCAGCCAGCCACCGTGCTCGCTGGTACCCATGCGTTTTCAACTGGTTGTGCAAGTCAAATGACCGCTATTTTTCAAAAGGAGTTAGCGCCATGAAAAAACTGTTTTCCCCTCTCGTTGCATGGAGCTCTGTGCTATTAATTGTAACCATCGTTATGTTGGCTGGAACCTTCAAATCCCAATATTCTTCACAGAAACCAGGCGAGTATACCTGTAATGGTACCTCGATGACCGAAGCACAGGTTGCCGGGTTTCGAGGTATCTCGCTCGAGACAATGCACTTACTGCATACACAGCGCGGGCTGACTACCGAGGAAATTTGCATTATTCCCCAAAGTAAACTGGACAGGGCGATTCTGCGCGCCAACGATCCCATGCCCGATCGTCCCGACGAAGCGCTTGCTTTTCGCAAATTGCAACTCCAGGATGAGCATGGCAATATCCCGGCAGACGGGTTGGTGAAAGCCGCCGGCCAAATCGACGCCATGATCGCACAACAAGACGTTAATGCGGCCTCCGCCGGGATTACCCGTGGATCGTGGACATGGTTGGGACCAGGAAACGTTGGCGGGCGGGTGCGGGCAATTGTCATTCATCCCACGATTGTGGGCACGATGTGGGCCGGGAGTGTCTCCGGCGGCATTTGGAAGACGACCGATGCCGGCGCCTCCTGGCAAGTGCTCGACGACTTTATGGCCAACATGGCAGTCTCCACGCTGGTAATCGACCCGACCGCCCCGGCTGTACTGTATGCGGGTACCGGTGAGGGTTTTTATAACGGCGATGGGATTCAAGGCGCGGGCGTATTCAAGACCATCAATGGAGGCACCACCTGGGCGCAGCTTGCAGCCACGAATACTTCGGACTGGTATTACGTCAATCGCCTGGCCATCTCGCCCGATGGCGGAAGCATTTTGGCGGCCACCGCGAGTGGCATTTGGCTCAGCACAGATGACGGGGACACATGGAGTCGGCGAAGTACTGATGGGGTGCTCGATATTAATTTTAATCCTGCCGACAACAATAAGGCTATTGCGAGCAGTAGTTCTGGGGAAGCCTGGTATTCAACGGATGGGGGTGTTTCCTGGAACGCATCTTCCGGTTTACCCGCGCTCGATTGGCTGGGCCGGGTGGAAGTGGCCTATGCTCCCAGCAATCCTGACATCGTTTACGCATCGGTCAGCACGAACGGCGGCGAAGTCTGGAAAAGCACCGACGGCGGCGCAAGCTATTCGCTGGTCAAAACGGGTGACAACTACCTGGGAAGCCAGGGCTGGTATGACAATATCATCTGGGTGGACCCCACAGACCCGGACATTTTGGTGGTGGGAGGCATCGATCTCTGGCGCAGCACGGATGCAGGCGCGACCTTTACCAAGGTTAGCCAGTGGTGGAGTGCGCCAGATGATTCGGCCCATGCTGATAACCACATGGTTATCCAGGATGCCGGTTTTAATGGCACGACCAATACGAAAGTATATTTTGGTAATGATGGCGGCGTTTATAGCACCCTTAATGTTTATACAGTCGCCGTGACGAGCGGTTGGACCGAGTTGAACAATAACTTTGGCGTCACCCAGTTCTACGGCGCGGCAGGCAACCCGAGCACGGGTGAGATCATCGGCGGCACGCAGGATAATGGCACGCTGTTCTACACTCCCGCCGGCGGCACGGAGGGCTGGACGACCACCTATGGGGGCGATGGCGGCTGGTCGGCGGCAGACCCCACCGACCCTAATTATTTTTATGGCGAATATGTTTATCTGAACATTCATCGCAGTTCCAATAGGGGTTTTGATGCGGATTACATCAGCGGCAACTACTGGAACGGCTGGAAGGATGCCCCCTATCGAATTGACGATGCTATGAATTACGCCGCCAACTTTATTTCGCCTTTCATCCTCGACCCCAACAACCCCGACCGCCTTTTGGCTGGCGGATTATCGCTCTGGCGCACGAATGACGTTAAAACAGCCAACACAGACACAACCGGACCCTCCTGGGCCTCTATTAAAGCACCCACCGTCAGCAATAGCAATATCAGCGCAATCGTTGTTGCGCCGGGCCATTCGGATATCATCTGGGTGGGGCACAACAATGGCAATGTATACAAGACAATCGATGGTACAACTGCCACACCAACCTGGTCGCAAGTGGATACAAACTCACCGGGCCTGCCCGACCGCTATGTCACGCGCATCACGATTGACAAGAATGATGCCAACATCGTCTATGTGACCTTCGGCGGTTTTGAAACCGATAACGTCTGGCGAACCACGGACGGAGGTGCGAACTGGGCCGATATTACCGGCACTGGCCCAACAGGCCTGCCGGACTTGCCGGTGCGCAGCCTGGTGATCCATCCAGACAATTCCGACTGGCTGTATGTGGGCACCGAACTGGGTATCTTTACCAGTGAAGATGGGGGAGCAAATTGGACATTACCTCACGACGGCCCGACGAATACCTCCGTGGATGAATTATTCTGGATGGATACAACCCTGGTTGCGGCCACGCACGGGAGAGGCCTGTTCAAAGCGAGTAGTTCCAATACACTCACGCCGACACCCACGGCGACCGCCACGCGTACTCCAACGCCCACTCCTACTTCCACCGCGACAGCGACTGCCACGCGTACCCCCACACCCACTCCTACTTCCACCGGGACAGCGACTCCGACACCCACGACGACCGCCACTCCCACCTCCACTCCTGCTGCCAGCGTGCATACTTTTAACTCTGCCGCTGGCCAGGACGGCTGGATCCTCGAATCTGCTGAAACCAGCAACGCAGGCGGCACATTGAACACCACGGCCACTACCTTCAACCTGGGCGATGACGCGGCGAAGAAGCAGTACCGCGGCATCCTGTCGTTCAGCACCGGCGCCGGCCTGCCGGATACGGCCGTCATCACCGCCGTAACGCTCAAGATCAAGAAAAGCGCAATTGTTGGCGGCGGCAACCCGCTGACGACCTTCCTGGGGTTCATCGTCGATATCAAGAAAGGCTTCTTTGGCACAACAGCGCTGCAAACCGGCGATTTCCAGGCACTAGCCAGCAAATCTTATGGCCCCTTTACGCCCGCGCTGGTCAGCGGCTGGTACAGCATCAACCTGACCAGCGCACAGGCCTACGTCAACAAATTATCATCTTCCTCGGGCCTGACCCAGATTCGCCTGCGTTTCAAGCTGGATGATAACAACAATGCCATCGCCAACTATCTCAGTCTCTACAGCGGCAACGCCCCGGTGGCAAACCGGCCGCAGTTGGTGATTACATACCACATGCCATAGAAATTCCTGAACAATCACACATCAAACGCGCCAGGCAAATTAGACTGCCTGGCGCGTTTGATGTCATTTTTCATGATAGCTCGGATGATTCGTTGCTTCTTGCCTTGCTGAAGTTTGGCCAAAAATTATTTCACGCAAAATAGGATATTTTTCCCCCTTGTTTTTACCTTGCATTTTTGTTATTAATTTGGTTAAGGAGGTGTTTCGCACAAATCCACCGTACCTTTGATCTATGTCAAAGATTCAAAGGATCTATTAAAAGATAACTGGAGGCAAAACCATGCGTAAGAGTTTCCCATTTTCTCTGGTTGTTGCTGCCGCCATCCTGGTTCTGGTGGTCAGCCCTGTCGGTGCGGTCCAGTATGGCACACCGGACGGTAACGGCCATCCTTACGTCGGCCTGGTGGTATTTTATGACAGCTCCAAAGTTCCGCTCTGGCGCTGCACCGGCACCCTGATCTCGGATACACTGTTACTGACCGCCGGGCATTGTACAGGCATCGATCCAGCTCTTGGCTACGGACCCAGCTATGCCCAGGTCTGGTTCGATCCGGGTCCCATCACGCGTGATCCCAATTATGCGGGTGGTTCCTGTAATCTCGGCGGTCCTTACACTGCTTATCCTTGCGCAGGCGGTGTGTGGGGTATTCCCCATCCCCATCCGGACTGGAACGGTAACCTGACCATCCCGAACACACACGATATTGGCATGGTCGTGCTGGACAGTCCGTATGTCTTGAGCGGCTATGCCCAGGTGGCCCCGGTTGGCTATCTGGATAGTTTTGCCAGCCAGCGCGGCCAGCAGAATACCCAGTTCACGGTTGTTGGTTACGGCCTGCAGTCTGTCAAACCGGTCGAGTCGGGCATCCGTGAGCGCTTCGTGGGTACTGTCACCATCGTTGACACAGTAAGTGCATTGACCGACGGGTACAACGTCCGTTTCTCGAGCGATCCCGGCCAGGGAAATGGCCCTGGCGGTACATGCTTCGGCGATTCAGGCGGACCGATTTTCCATACAGCCGATCATGGCCAGACCTATATTGTGGCGGTCAACTCGTTTGTCTTGAACTCGAACTGTAAGGGCTCTGGCTACGGTTTCCGCACCGATACGCAGCTTTCTGCAGATTTTATCGGCGGTTTCCTCCCGTAAGGTCCGGGCAGGTCCAAAGAACAGGCTGGCAGGGTTCCCTGCCAGCCTGTTTAATATTTTGATTTCATGTTTGATGCGGCGAAAATGAGAAGGAGGGTGGTTCAAGCTCTTTAGGTTTAAAAACCCTATAAGTGCGTAACATCAGTTAATTGAGGCCTGGACATAAATATTAAGCGGCCTTGAGCAGAGCTTTGAGCCCGATACGTAAGTCCAGATTTTGTAAGCTGGAATACAGAATTGCCAACTGAT